>JAEEGK010002884.1_pt1 | contig 43086 bp, 38 predicted proteins | sample 8958771 | NCBI WGS metagenome assembly JAEEGK01 (sample SAMN16246547, study PRJNA631951) | gut metagenome | biome: gut microbiome; feature: rumen; material: SC-attached | host: Bos | place: Iran: Karaj | collected 2018-10
CGGCTGATATTTCTCAGAATGTGGTCTGCAACACTGCGCTCAACACAGTGTATTTTTACCGCTTCTCCTCTTTCACCCTGATTGCATCCGTCCTGACAGGGGTGCGGGCAAATACGCGAGGTTATCATCGGAAGCGGATTGACCTGCATGATTATCTCGGCTGCGCGATCCATATCGCCTTCGCGTACGGCCTGCATATAACCCGGAATATCCGTTCCTGCCGGGCAGGACCGGACGCACGGAGTCAGTCCGATACGCGCTCCGCCGAACACCGAATGATAGCGATTGTCTCCGGTCTGCGCGAAGCAGCGGTCTCCCCCTTTGCGGCGGCAGTCAAAGCGGCAATTCAGCTTGCGGTAATACCAGCAGCGCGGCGTCTGACAGATGTTTCCGCCTACCGTGGTCATTTCGCGCAGCGTAGGCGTTGACGCAGCGCCGGCAGCCTCGGCAAGCGCCGGCGCAAATTGCTTTACCTGCGCGTTTTGCTCCACATCGGCAAGCACGGACAGCGCGCCTATGCGCAGCTCACCGTCATGATACTCTATCTTATCGAGGCCGGGTATCGTTTTAAGATTTATTACCGTTTCCGGATAGCTGCTGTAAATATCGTCCTTCAGAGCTCCCATAACGTCTCCGCCGCCGGCCATTGCCACAGCGCCGGCTTTTTTCAGTTCGGCGGACGCTTCCTCAATGCTTTTCGCGTTGATATGATTGAATGCTCTCATATTTCAACCCCTCTCTTCCTTCAGCACTTGCCGAGCGCCTTCAATACCCGGTCGGGAGTGGCAGGCGGATCTACCCAAACGCCCGTTGCGTTGTAGACAGCATTGATGATCATATGTGAATTGGCAAGATTATGGCTTATGCCGGAGCCGCCGTAAGCGCCGTTCCCGGTGCGGTTTTCAAGGATCTCCTTTTCGACGACCGGCACGTCCAGCGTAGTGGGAACGCGGTAATCAATAAAGTTGCCGTTGAGTTTTACGCCCGATTCCGGATCGAGTATATGCTCCTCCAGCAGCTGTGCGCCCTGGGTAAAGTAAATGACCTGGTCGATCTGACTTTCAAGAGAGGTCAGCCTGATCACCTTGCCTACATCGGGGACGACAAGATATTTCAGTATCTCCACCTCTCCCGTTTCCTCGTCTACGGCGACCTCGCACCACTGCGTTTCCATAGTGTCGAGTATACGGCCGTAGCCTGTCGCCCAAGCCGAGTCCGGAGAAAAGCCGTAGTTTTCAGCCGTAAGATTTTCATTTGTAGCCTGACTGAGCGGCACGTACTTCGAAGGATCCGCCTTGACGACGACTTTTGAATCCACGATATCCAATTCGTTGGCCGTATAGCCCTTGATAGGGCTCCTGCCCCTGTCTCTCGCGAACGGACCGTACTTTACTACGCCGTCGTTCGCGGCATATTTCACGGCTTCCTCAAGTATCATCCTCTTCAGCTTGTTGGCGCATTCCTTGACTATCCAACCCTGGCCCGTCACGCCGTCGGAGCCGTAAGACATATCCGAATGCTTCTCCCGGTAATCGAAATCAACGTGTACGTCGTCGTAGCTCACGCCGAGTTCCTCAGCGATTATCATGGTATAGCACTCGGTACCGTAAAATCCCTGTATGGGACCCTGAGTCGGAAAATGTATCTCACCGTCGCGATAGTGCAGCTTGCAGGTATAATCGAGGAAAGCATGACGCGGGCACATACCGTAGCGGAAGCTCGCACCGTGCAGGCGTCCGTCGGGAAGACGTTTGGTCCCCGCCTTATGCCACTGCCAGTTCATAAGCTCAAGCCCTCTCCTGACACAGGCCTCGAAGCTCGGAACCGGATCGGTGTCGTCCTGAGAGCTCGGACCGTGAAGATTGAGCCGCGCTATTTCAACGGGGTCCTTGTCAAGCTTTTCAGCTATGAGGTGCAGTCCTATGGTAAGAGCATCCCAATTGAACGGGAAGAACTGACTGGAACAGTGCATAAATCCGCGGTTTGAGTCCACGCAGGTGAACAGCTGCCCTATATTTTTGCATTTGAGCGTATAGTACGGGCCCCAGTCACGGTCGCCTACCGTGCCGATCTGCGATGAATTCGGCGCGGCGTTGTCCTTGAGGATATGATCCTCAACGACCGTGATCAGACCTTCATTCGTCACGCCGAGTTTAAGATGCATATGCGTTTCGAGGCGCGCAAGGTCAAAATTTTCCTCTCTGGTATGGCAGCAGCGCACCGGACGGCCTCCCATGCGCCTCGAAAGCAGGGGCGTGACCTCCTGGCTTATACGCAGCCCCCAGTCGCAGTATTTGCCGCCCTGGAACATGCCTTCGTGAACGAAGTTTTCCGGTCTCAGGCCGTACATATATTGTATCGACGCGGTCCTGTGAACCATTCCCTCCAGATGCAGGACGTCAGCGCCCGTGTTGGGATCTTTGTCCCAATACGCCACCGAAGCGTACGGATTCGGCGAGGTCACGTTGATATCGTTAACGTTTACGTCATACTCCAGCGTGAAATCGGCGTCCTCCCAGCCCGCCTCAAGATCACCGTCGATTTTGAAGTTATAGCTCACATTGCCTTCCCTTGGTGGATCTTCCGGATAGTATCTCGTCATCAGACGGTAACCGTCTCTTGTCACCCAATCGGGCTGCGGCTGATAATACGCCTTCTCAAACGGCTCCCATTCGGGACCGCGGATGTTTTCAAGGCTTTTGTCGAGACCTTTGCGGATGTCGATTATAAACGGGAGCACCTCCCACTCTATCCTGAGCGCCTTCATGGCTTCCTCGCAGAGCGTCTCGCTCTCGGCGATCACAATGCAGCCTACCTCTTCGCCCTCAAAATATGCCTCATTCATGAGGTAGTGCGGGCGCGGGCCGTTCGCCATGGGATTTTGAGTGATCTCATCAAAAATCGGATCGTCCCACTTGACCACGTCGAGCACTCCGGGAATTTTCATTGCTTCCGTTTCGTCAATGGATATTACGCGTGCATGAGCGTAAGGACAACGCAGTATCTTTGCGTAAAGCATATCCGGATAAACGTAATCGGCTCCGTATTTTGCCGCTCCGGTGGCGATAGCATATGAGGCGATGCCGGGAATATTCGCTTTGCCGACAACTTTGAAATCCTCACGCATGCCGTTTGCTCCTGTGGTATCCGCCATCAGTTCTCCCCTCCTTCCGCAAGCGCCGAAACAAGCTCCGCCGCTTCCGTTATCGCCTGTGCATGTCTCGGATATGTTCCGCAGATGCAGATATTGCCGCTGAGCGCTTTATTTATCTCTTCCACAGTGGGATGCGGATTTTTTTCAAGCAGCGCCTTGGATTTTACCAAAAAGCCGGGCGTGCAGTACCCGCACTGCATCGCGTCCCATTTGCAGTACGCGTCAATAAGGGGCTTCCAGCGCGGATTGACCGCTATCCCCTCAACCGTTTCTATGCTTGCGCCTTCACAGTCGGCGGCGAGAGTATTGCAGGAAAGGATGGTCCTTCCGTCTTTGATCACCGTACATGATCCGCAGGTTCCCCGGTCGCACATCTGCTTTGCTCCGGTAAGGCCGAGTTTGAACTGGAGCACCTCTTTCAAAGTCTGCTGCGGTTCAATAATGATCCGGCAGGCTTTACCGTTGACGGTAAGATTAAGTATTACCGGGATGATGCAGCCGGGATGCTCGGTTTTGTAATGCTCCGCGAGGCTCTCATAGTTCAGTCCCTTCCACGCGCATATCCCGCAGCCTACGACGTCGGGAACGGCCGGCATGGCTTCGATCCTGGACGCAGCCTGCTTCACGGCTTCAGCGAGTTTTATGCCCGCCTGTCTCGTTTCCATGTTATCCTTGTCTCCCTTCTTCTCCCGAAAACAGCGATCGCTTTTTATAATTATTATTTATCTCTTCATAAATAATAATAATATCAAATATATTTTTGTCAAGCAGGGTTTCATAATTCTGCATATTAAACAATTTCAAAGTTTTTTTTATGTGATAATGACGAACTGCTTCAGTTCATGAATATGCGCAGAAAAAAAGCCGGCTTTCTTTTTCGGAAAGCCGACTTTTCATTTGAGTCCCGTTATTCGTTCTTTTCCCCTGCCGGATGTGACGCGGCGTCATCTGTCAGCCTGAGGGAATATTCTCCGCTCATGGAAACGGAGAAATGCAGTATCGGGCGGCGCAGCTCCAAAATTGTCAGAGGCAGATGCTTCATACCGCCGGGGATAAAAATGATCGAGCTTTTTGTAAGGCGGTGCTTTTCGCCGTTGATGCCGATCTCGATCACCCCGCCGAGATCGTATTTATCGGTGGGATCAGAGCCAAGAAAGCCTATCATTTCGTCAAAATCATGGATATGCTCCTCGTGATACGGCAGCGGATCAAAGTCCGGCGCGTTGACGTACCAGGTCGTGTTCATCTGGAATGCTCCGGGCACGACATGCTCGTCTATATAGAGCAGGCGCCTGCCCCACTGCTTGTATATTTCATTAAAGGGCGACGGACCGGTGAAACGTTTGTCAAGCTCCTGAACTATCTGTACGCCGTATTTGCCTTCGGTGTTCATAACGTAATCCGCCATCAGTATCGTCCTTTCACAGCAGTACGACGCCCTGTCAAATCAGACAAGGCGCCGTTTTTCAGCAGATTGCCTCTTGCTGCGCGAGATATTTCACTCCGCGTCTTCCCAGTTGTGCCAGACGTTCTGTACGTCGTCGTTGTCCTCGAACATATCGAGCATCTTCTGCATGTTCTTGATATCGTCCTCGGACTCCAGGGAAATATAATTCTGCGGGACCATTTCGACCTGGGCCGACAGCAGCTTATAGCCCTTTTTATCCAGCTCTCCGCTCACCGTCGGGAACAGATCGGGATCCGTATATACCTCAAATACCTGCCCGTCGCTCTGCAGATCGTCTCCGCCGAACTCGAGTACGTCCATTTCAAGCGTGTCAACGTCTATGTCGCCGTCCTCGTTGTCTATGACGATGACGCCCTTTTTATCAAAGGACCACGATACGCAGCCCTCCGCGCCCATGTTTCCGCCGTACTTGTCAAAATAGTGTCTGACCTCCGAGGCGGTGCGTTTGCGGTTATCGGTCATCGCTTCGACGATGACCGCCACGCCGCTGGGGCCGTAGCCTTCGTAAGTAACGCTCTCAAAGCTGTCGGTATTGCCGGAGCCGAGGGCTTTTTCTATGGTGCGCTTGATGTTGTCATTCGGCATGTTTGCCGCCTTGGCTTTCGCAACGACGGCCGCCAGACGCGAGTTGTTTGCCGGGTCGCCGCTCCCGCCTTCCTTGACGGCAACGATCATCTCTCTGGCGATCTTTGTGAAAGCCTGAGCCCTTTTCGCGTCCTGAGCGCCCTTTGTTTTCTGTATGTTATGCCACTTGGAATGTCCCGACATAGGATTATCCTCCCCTGTTGTATCTTGAGTAACAGGCGCGGCGCGGAAGCCTCGCCCCGGACCGGCGCAGGCTGCTCTGCCGCCGGATCATAACTTTTTATAATGATACAACATCACGGGCGTGATTTCAAGAGTTTATCTCTGCTTTGATATCAGAATAAGCTGTCCCGGCTTTATCTCGCCGCCGCTCTCCATTCCGTTCGCGGCCCTTATCTCATCCGGAGACGTCCCGAAGCGTTTTCCCAGGCTCCATATGCTGTCTCCCTCGGCCGCTCTGAAAACCGTTACCGACGGCACGCCGTCTCTGCTCCGCCTTTTTTCCTCGTCCAGCTCGGCCCCGGTGAGTATCGTCAGCTCCGTTTTTTCCGACGACGGACGCAGATACGAAAGCGGTATACGCGCCTCTGCGCCTTCGGGAGACTGCGTTACGTATATCTCTCCCGTTTCAAGGGCGTACGATCCCGCGGGCCCCTTCCACTCTTTTCCGGCGCTCAGCACGGTAAGCTTTCCGCTTTCATCGGCGCAAATAATACGGACCGAAGCCTCGGCCCTGAATGAGCCGTTTTCCTCTCTCGGCCTTGATATCCCGCCGCGGCAGTCGATAACGCTCTTAATGCTTTTCGCATGCTCCGCCGTCAGTCGGAGCGTTTCCCCGCATTTTTCACAGGCTCCGTTTTTTTCGACCGGCACTTTTTCGATGACCGTATCGGCGTTGTAATTTACGCTGTAGGCGTCCGACACGCAAACGATCCTCTTTCTCGAGCAAACCGTTGTCTGCACTACGCCGGCTATTTCCGCCGCAAGCTCCCCGCTCTCATTTGCCGTGACGCTGCATCCGGTAAGCATGATCATGCTGTCGAATTCGGCCCCGTCGCACTCGCCGTCCGTTTCTATCATTACCGAAAACGGAGTTCTGAATTCCGTGCTGTGGATTTCGCCGCTGTCGGACGAGGTATAGACCGCCGCAACGTACGCGCTGCCCTTTACGATAAGCCTGCTGCCTATGCATTCCGACTCCTCTTCGGCAAAGCGCACGCGCGTTTTTATGATCTGTCCGAGCGGCGGTTTTGAAGCCGGGAGCTGGCTTGTTTCGGAAATGCCGAAGGTTTTTTCCGTCACGTCGGTGACCGGAAAAAGCTCATATTCGCTTTTCAGCAGTTCAAGCGTACGATCGGCGTTTTCGGAATAAGGAATGTATTTTATTTCCTGCGGAAGATATGCGGCCGCCGATACGTAAAGCTCGCAGCGCAGCAGCAGCTTTCTTGAATTGATCATTCTGACCTCAACGCCGCTCAGGCGCACCGCTGCCGAAATGCGTCCGAGCGTCGTCAGTCCCGGGCAGGCGCACGAAAAGCTGAACGGCGCCTGAAGCGAAAGCCTTCGCAGGCCGCTCTCTCCCTCGGGCTCATAGAGCACGAACAGCTCCGTTACTCCGCTGATCAAAAAACGTCCGTTCTGCGCCTCCTTGCTTCTCATGAATACCATGCCGTCGGAGTCCGCAACGGAACGCACGTCCGGCATGGTATCGGGAACTATCATTTCGCTCGTCTCCTCGTGAACGACGTCGGAGCAGTAAAGCCTGCTGTAATACCTGAATTTCTCAGTTTCGAAATTGATTTCCACCGTATCCTCTCCTCATATGCTCGTCTCAGGCATTTACGCACGGCATCAGCCAGGCGGCGCCCTGGTAAAGCTTATGGCGCGTTTTGAGGGTTTATGCCTCCGTTTCCTGGCGTCAGCATCCTTTACCTATGCATATTCCCGCGGCTATCAGCGCCGAGCCGGCCAAAATCGGCCAGAGTCTTGACGGGAGCAGCGCGGCAAGCAGCACCGCGACGCCCAGCACTATCGCCAGCATACCGGTTTTTCGGCTGTTGAATCTCATAAAAACACCCCCGAGCATAATAGTCTGTCATACTATTATACTCGGGGGCGTCGCCGCGCGTTACTTATTTTATTTTCCGATCTTCGTCAGATATCTTCCCGCTGAGGATATCATCAGCTTTTTGGTGCCCTCTTTCTCAAACGCGATCTCCACTACCATATCCGGACCCATTTTTTTTGCCGACAGTATCATGCCCTTTCCGAAGGCCTTATGGATCACGCTTTCTCCCGCCTTATAGTCAAGGCTTATCGGAGCGGGACGGGGAGCGGACGGCGCCGTCCTTGACTTGACGCTGTATTCCGGTCTGGCGCCTCCGGAGGAATATCCTCCCATATATCTCGCGCGGTTTTCAGTCCGCGCCGAGGCGTAAGGCTTATCTGGCGCGGAATAGGAATATGACGTTTGTGCCGCGCCGCGCTTATCGAGAAGCTCGTCCGGTATGTCCTTTATGAAACGCGACACCGTGTTGCTCTGGGTCCTTCCGAACAGCATTCTCTGCCGCGCGTTGGTGATCCACAGTCTGCGTTTCGCCCTCGTGATCGCCACGTAGCACAAGCGCCGCTCTTCCTCTATCTCATCCTGCTCGCCGATGGCCTTGAGTCCGGGAAATATACCGTCCTCGGCTCCGACAATAAAAACGTTCGGAAATTCAAGCCCCTTGGCGCTGTGTATGGTCATCAGCGCGACGCAGTCGTCGCCGTCCATGGAGTCGGTATCGCTGTACAGTGCCATTTCGTCAAGGAAGTCGGCAAGTGTGCACACTCCTCCGCGTTCTCTGACAAAGCTGATGATATTGGTTTTCAGCTCTGAAATGTTTTCCGCGCGCGTGATATTTTCCTGCGTTTCCTTTGCCTCGAGCATGGTCATATACCCGCTGAGTCTTACAAGGCGATCATACAGCTCGTCAAGCGTATCCGTTTTTGCCGCCCGCAGTTCCTCGATCATATCGGTAAACGCCTTGATTTTTGAATACGCGGTACGGAGCTCGGAGTAGTCCCCGCATTCCGACAGGACCCGATAAAGGCTTTTTCCCTCACGCTCCGCAATGGCAGAGGCTTTTTCGATCGTCGTGTCGCCTATGCCCCTCGGAGGATTGTTGATTATCCTGCGCAGTCTCAGCTCGTCGTCGGGATTGTTTATCACGCACAGATAGGCAAGCATGTCCTTGATCTCGGCGCGGTCGTAAAAACGCATGCCGCCGTATACCCTGTAAGGTATTCCGTTGCGCTTCATGGCATATTCCAAACGGTTGGACAGCGCGTTTATGCGGTACAAAACGGCGTAATCGCTCCATTTTTCGCCCTCGGTATGCCCGCTGAGGATACACGACGCCGCATACTGCGCCTCGTCGTTTTCGCTCATGGCCGTATAAAGGGTAACGGGGCCTCCCTTTTCGTTGTCTGTCCACAGTTCCTTGTTTTTTCTCTGGGAGTTTACGCGTATCACGGCGTTTGCCGCCTGAAGTATGGTGGACGTGGAGCGGTAATTCTGTTCGAGCTTTATAACGCGCGCGTCGGCATACTGGCTCTCAAAGCCGAGTATGTTCTCTATGCTCGCGCCGCGGAATTTATATATGCCCTGATCGTCGTCGCCGACGACGCAGATATTTCTGTGACCTCCGCTCAGCAGGCTTATGAGCTTATACTGCAGCATGTTGGTATCCTGATACTCGTCCACCAGAACGTATCTGAAACGACGCCTGTAGTATTCAAGCACGTCCGGACAGCGTTCAAACAGTGTTACGGTATACAGTATCAGATCGTCAAAATCCATGGAGTCGGCCTGGATCATACGTTTTCTGTATTCTCCCCACAGCTCCGCGACCGTCTTTTTCCACGGATCTATCCCCGCGGAGCGCATATACTCCTCCGGCGTGAGCATGGCGTCCTTGGCGGCGCTTATAGCCGAAAGCACCGCTCTCGGAGCGTATTTCTTTTCGTCGATATCCGCCTCGCGCATTATGTGCTTCATAAGGCTCGTGCTGTCCGACGTATCGTATATCGTAAAATTCCCGCTGAATAATCCGAGAGACTTGACGTCTCTCCTGAGTATTCTGACGCAGGCCGAATGGAAGGTAGACGCCCAGACCTCGCCGGACCTGCCGCCGAGCATTTTATCAAGCCTTGAAACAAGCTCTCCGGCGGCTTTGTTGGTAAACGTGATCGCTATTACCTGCCATGGCTCGGCGGGGTCCACCGAGCACAGCTCCTCCGCCCGTTCCCTGTCCTCGGGCGAATAAAGGCGGCTGTAGTTTTCGAGAAATTCAAGATCCCGCTCGTCAGCATACGCGGGTATCTCATCGCTGTCTGCGGCTCTGCCGTATTTCAAAATGCACGCGATGCGGTTTATAAGCACGGTGGTTTTCCCGCTCCCCGCCCCGGCAAGTATGAGCAGCGGACCCTCCGTGCTCATTACCGCTTTTCTCTGCTCGGGATTGAGGCGGGCGAAATCATGCTCAATGATCTTTTTTCTGACGTCGATATATCTCTTTTCAAATTCGGTCATCATACTACCTCTGGATGTTGTTCTTTTCCGGATTTGATTTTACAACAAACGAGGCTGTCATACAAGATAGCTTCGCAGTCTTTCCACCGCTTTTCTTTCCATGCGCGATATCTGCACCTGCGATACTTTCATGATCTTCGCCGTATCGTCCTGCGTCAGTCCCCTGTAGTACCGCAGCGCGATCACCGATCTTTCCTTTTCGGGAAGCGAGGCTATGGCCTCTCTGAGCGAAACATACTCTATCAGTCTTTCCTCCTGCCCGATATCGCTCAGCATATCCTCCAGCGCGGCTCCGTCCTCGCCGTTCGCCCGGTTCAGAGATGCCGTCGGCGCAGAGGCGTTTTCGGCCTCGGCTATCTCCTCCGGAGCGAGGCCTGTCTCCTCGCTCAATTCGGAGAGCCGGGGCTCTCTCCCGAGACGCTGCTCCAGGGCGGTCCGCGCGGAACGCACGGCAAACGCTCTCTCCTTGAGCCCCCTGCTTACCTTTACCGCACCGTCGTCCCGGAGGAAACGCCTGATTTCTCCTGCGATCTTCGGCACCGCATAGGTGGAAAAGCATGTTCCGTAGCTCTCGTCGTAGCTTTTTACGGCTTTCAGAAGGCCGAGGCAGCCTATCTGATACAAGTCCTCGCTCTCGGCGCCGCGCCCGAAATACCGTCTTACAACGCTCCATATCAGGCCCGAGTTTTCCCTTACAATCGTCTCCGCCGCTTCCCTGTCTCCGCCTTTCGCCGCTCCGATAAGTCCGTGGGCATAGCTTTCATTCATTTAAGACGTTTCCTGCCGATCTTTTTCCGCATGGTCACCGTCGTTCCGCGTCCCGGAGCGGACCTGACCTTTACGGAATCCATAAAGCATTCCATTATTGAAAAACCCATGCCCGAGCGGTCCTCTCCGCCTGTAGTAAAAAGCGGCTCCATCGCTCTGGGTATGTCCTCTATTCCGCAGCCGCTGTCTTTTATGCTGATCTCAAGGACATTTTCGCCCGTTATGCGGCATTTCATCGTTATCTTACCTATCTCCGCCGGATAGGCATGAACGATGCAGTTCGTCACGGCCTCGCTTACCGCCGTTTTGAGGTCTCCGAGTTCCTCCAGAGTCGGATCGAGCTGCGCCGCAAAGCAGGCCGCCGCACTGCGCGCGAAAGCCTCGTTTGACGATCTGCCCGGAAACTCTATCTTGGCGTAGTTGGATACAGACATATGTAGCACCTCAATCAATTGTTTTCCGTTATTTCCACAAGTCTGTCTATGCCCGAGGCCTCCATTACCTTCATCGGCTGTTTCGGCACCCCGGACACGAACAGTCTTCCGTCCAGATTTTTCATTTCTTTGTTTGCCCTCAGTATCAGCGCGATACCGGAGCTGTCCATAAAAGTGATCTCCCGAAAATTCAGAATGCAGTCTCTCGGCAAAAATGCGTCTATCCTTTCCGAGATAGCTCCCATCGCTTCGCGCGCCGAATGGTGATCGAGCTCTCCGCTCAGATTGAGCGTAAGCGCCCCTTCCCTGTAATATCCCGTGATTTTCATTTTTTCCTCCCGACAAAAAAAGACCGTGCGGATCGTCCGCACGGTCAATTATAAGGTTTTTCGCTTTGTTTATTTTGTCGTATTATTTCAGCAATTCAAGGTTTTTTGCGCTTTCCTTCAGATTGTCTATCAGCGCCTCAAGCTTTGCGGCTTTTTCCCGCTCCGCGGCGACTACCTGCTCGGGAGCTTTTGATACGAAGCTCTCGTTCTGCAGCTTCGAGCAAACGCGCTTATAATCTTCTTCGCTTTTCTTAAGCTCCTTTGCGATGCGTTCAAGCTCCTTATCCGCGTCCACGAGCTCGGCAAGGGGAATATACAGCTTGGCGTCCTCCGTGATCGCGACGGCCATGCCCGAGGCGTTTTCGGGAGCGTTCGGAATGATCCGGATATCTCCCGCTCCGGCAAGCTTTTTAAGGAACGGCGCTCCGTCCGTGAACGTGTCCGCCCTGTCGGTAACGACGGATATTCCCGGTCTTTTTGAGGGCGGAACGTTCTTTTCCGCTCTGAGCGCTCTGACGGCCTTGATAGCCGCCATTATGCTCTCCATCTCCGCCCGCTCGTCCTCAAAGCGCAGCTCTTCGGCATATTCGGGCCAGTGCTGAGTCATAAGGACCTCTCCGTCATGCGGAAGAGCCTGCCAGATCTCCTCGGTGATAAACGGCATGAACGGATGCAGCAGCTTAAGCGTTTCGGTAAGCACGAAGCACAGGACCTTCTGCGCTCCCTCGTTGCTTTCCCCGTCTCCCTGCAGGCGGGTCTTCGCAAGCTCTATATACCAGTCGCAGAAATCGTCCCATATGAAATCATAGATCTTTCCGGCGGCTATGCCGAGTTCATATTTTTCTATATTATCCGTAACCTCACGCGTAAGGGCGTTGAGCTTTGAGAGTATCCATTTGTCCTCCAGGCGAAGCCTGGCGGGCAGCTCGTTCTTTTCTATCGTAAGATTCATCATCACGAAGCGCGAAGCGTTCCAAAGCTTGTTTGCGAAATTGCGGTACGCCTCGCACTTGGACGTATAAAAACGCATATCGTTTCCGGGACTGACGCCGGATACCATATTCATTCTCAGCGCGTCGGCGCCGTACTGATCTATCATTTCGAGCGGGTCGACCCCGTTGCCGAGAGACTTGGACATCTTCCGGCCCTCGCTGTCGCGCACGAGACCGTGTATGAACACCGTGGGGAACGGCGCCTGCCCGGTATGCTCGAGCCCGGAGAATATCATTCTTGCGACCCAGAAGAAAATAATATCGTAAGCGGTAACGAGAACGCTGGTGGGATAGAAGTATGCAAGATCGTCGGTTTTCTCGGGCCAGCCGAGGGTCGAGAATGGCCACAGCGCCGACGAGAACCAGGTGTCCAGCACGTCCTCATCGCGCGTGAGCTTATCACTGCCGCACTTTTCGCATTTTACGGGATCGTCCTTGCTCACGTTTATGTGTCCGCATTCCTCGCAGTACCATGCCGGGATCTGATGGCCCCACCACAGCTGACGCGAAATGCACCAGTCGTGGACATTTTCCATCCAGTTTATATATATCTTGCTGAAGCGCTCGGGAACGAACTTTATCCTTCCGTCCTTTACGGCGGCTATCGCGGGCTCGGCAAGAGGCTGCATTCTGACAAACCACTGGGGAGATACGATCGGCTCGACGTTTTTTCCGCAGCGGTAGCACACGCCGGCATTGTGAGTATAATCCTCCGTCTTTACGAGCCAGCCCTGCGCCTGAAGCTCGTCCGTTATGACCCTGCGCGCTTCGTCACGATACAGACCCTCATATTTGCCGCCCTCGGCGTTTATATATCCCTTGTCGTCTATTACGCGTATCACCTTGAGATTGTGGCGCAGACCTACTTCAAAGTCGTTCGGGTCGTGCGCCGGGGTGATCTTGACGCAGCCCGTACCGAAGGTCATATCGACATATTCGTCGGCGACCACGGGTATCTCTCTGTTCACCAGCGGCAGGATGAGCGTTTTGCCCACGAGCCCGGCGTACCTTTCGTCGTTGGGATTGACGGCTACGGCGGTATCGCCGAGCATCGTCTCCGGTCTTGTGGTGGCGACCGTGACGTATTTGTCCTTTTCTCCCTTCACGGGATATCTGATGTGCCAAAGATGGCTTGCCTGCTCTTCGTAGGTGACCTCCTCGTTGCTCAGCGCGGTTATGCAGTTCGGACACCAGTTGACGATGCGGCTGCCCTTGTAAATAAGGCCCTTGTTATAGAGATTGACAAACACCTCGCGCACGGCCTTTGAACAGCCCTCATCCATGGTGAAGCGTTCTCTTGACCAGTCGCACGAGCTTCCGAGCTTTTTGAGCTGATTGATGATCGTGCTGCCGTACTTGTTTTTCCAGTCCCAAACGCGCTCGAGAAAAGCCTCTCTGCCGAGATCGTAGCGCGTTTTTCCTTCCTCGCGCAGCTTTGCCTCTACCTTTATCTGGGTGGCGATCCCCGCATGATCGGTTCCGGGGACCCACAGGGCGGCGTACCCCTGCATGCGTTTGTAACGTATCAGTATATCCTGCAGCGTGTTGTCGCAGGCATGCCCTATATGAAGCTGTCCCGTAACGTTGGGCGGAGGAATAACGATGGTGAACGGTTTCTTTTCGGGATCCCGCACGCCCTTGAAATAATCGCCGTCGACCCACATCTTGTAGATCTTTTCCTCCACGGCCTTGGGATCGTAGGTTTTCGGAAGCTCTTTCATCTGCGAACATACCTTTCTGAAAAAAATAACCGTCCCGTGCCGAAACACGGGGCGGAGAATTCCGCGGTACCACCCGGATTTATTGCTCTGAGCGCAAAAACGCACCCGCTCTGTAACGGGAGCGTCCCGTCCGGCACTACTTGCTCTCGCTTTCGCACCGGCGACTCGGGGGCGACTTCGGCGTACTCTCACGAAGGCTTACAGCGGCCGCCTTCTCTCTGCGCTTGACGAAATACGCTTACTGCTTCCCCGTCTGCGTCTTTAGACGAGGCAATTATAAATAACCCGCCGAGTTTTGTCAAGTGCCGCGTTTGCGTTTTCCTGCGGGCGCCTCCGCGGCATGGACCGGCGAAGCGGTATCGCGGCGGATCATCCTATTCAACACTTCGGAAATTAACGATCCGGCCTTTCTTGACAACCCGTTCCCCGTATGTTAATGTTCTTTTTATCGGAGGGCTATCAGTATGGACAATATCGAAACCAAAAATTTCATTGAAAATTATATCGACGAGGATCTTTCGGAGGGCGGCCGCTGCTACGGAATGCGCGTACACACGCGCTTCCCGCCCGAGCCGAACGGTTATCTTCATATAGGCCACGCAAAAGCGCTTATCATCGACTTCGGCACCGCCGAGAAATACGGCGGTCTGTGCAATCTCAGGATGGACGACACAAACCCCGTAAAAGAAGACACGGAGTACGTCGACGCGATAAAGGAAGACATCCACTGGCTGGGCTTCGACTGGGGAGACCGTTTCTTCTACGGCTCCGATTACTTCGAGCAGACTTACGAATACGCCGTCGGACTGATAAAGAAGGGGCTCGCCTACGTCTGCGAGCTCAGCCCCGAGGAATTCAAAGAGCGCCGCGGCGATCTCGGCATACCCGCGACCAGTCCCTACCGCGACAGGCCGATCGAAGAGAGCCTCGATCTTTTCAGGCGCATGAGAGCCGGCGAATTTCCCGAGGGCAAAATGACCCTTCGCGCTAAGATAGATCTCGCCAGCGGCAATTTCAATATGCGCGACCCGGTCCTCTATCGCATAAGATACGTCAATCATCACCGTACCGGCAGCAAGTGGTGCATCTATCCCATGTATGATTTTGCCCATCCGATACAGGACGCTATCGAGGGTATAACCCATTCTCTCTGCTCACTGGAATATGAGGACCACCGTCCGCTGTACGAGTGGGTCATCAACAATACCGACGTTCCCTCTCATCCGCGTCAGATAGAATTCTCGAGACTGAACATCAACAACACCGTCATGAGCAAGCGCAAGCTCCGCAGGCTCGTCGAAGAGCATTACGTAAGCGGCTGGGACGACCCGCGCATGCCCACGCTGTGCGGCCTGCGCCGCCGCGGATATACCCCGGCTTCAATACTGAACTTCACAAGGCGCAACGGCGTGGCAAAAAATTCCAGTGTGGTCGATTATGCTTTCCTGGAACACTGTCTGCGCGAGGATCTCAATCTGAACGCGCCCCGCGCGATGGCCGTGCTCAGGCCGGTGCGCCTTACCGTCACGAATTATCCCGAGGGAATGTCGGAGTCTTTTGAGGTGGAAAACAACCCCGAAAAGCCCGAGACCGGCGCCCGCCGCGTATCCTTCTCCCGCGAGCTGTGGATAGAAAGAGAGGATTTCGAAGAGATACCGCCGAAAAAATTCAACCGTCTGACGCCCGGGACCGAGGTAAGGCTCAAGGGCGCGTATATCGTTGAATGCACGGGCTGCGTAAAGGACGGCGACGGCAACGTTATCGAGGTCCTGTGCCGCTATGATCCCGACTCCCGCGGAGGCAACGCCGCCGACGGACGCAAGGTGCGCGGCACCGTCCACTGGGTGGACGCGGCTACCGCCGTTGACGCGGAGGTAAGACTGTACGACGATCTCTTTTCCGACCCCGATCCCGACAGCTACGAGGACTTCACTCAGGTCCTCAATCCCGGGTCGCTCACCGTTCTCACCGGCTGCAAGCTCGAGGCAGGTCTCGAAAATGCCGCCGCTCCCGCGAATTATCAGTTTCTCAGGCTCGGATACTTCTGCGTGGACAATGTCGACTCAGGGCCCGGACACCTTGTTTTCAACCGCTCCGTCGCCCTTAAGGACAGCTACAAAAAATAAAAAGACTTCAAAGAAAAAAAGCCGCGCGGCAGAAAACCGCGCGGCTTTTCGACTGTATCCCACGATAACTGCGGTTCATATGAACCTGACCGTCTGTCCGTGCCTGCTGATATGCACCTCCAGATCGGGAAAAGAGTCTCTCAGATATCCGGCGAGAACGGGGATCACCGTATTTTCGGTGCAGAAATGGTCCGCGTCTATCAGGTTCACTCCGAGCTCGGCGGCCCGAAGGAAAACATCGTATTTTATATCCGCCGTTACAAAGGTATCGCAGCCCGCGTCCACGGCCGCCTCAAGAAAGCCGCCGCATGAGCCTCCGCCGACCGCGACGTTGAACGCTTCCCTTCCCGCGTCGTAAAAGCGCAGGCCGTTCGATTTCAGCGCGTTTTTGACAAACGGCAGAAACTCGGACATATCCATGCGCCTCGGCAGTCTCCCGATACGCCCTATATGCTCCGGCTCGAACGGCTCGGCGTTTTCCAGCCACAGCGCCGCGGCCAGCGCGTCGTTGACGCCGCCGTCGGCCGCGTCAAGATTTGTATGCATGCATATCGCGGAAATCCGATTGCTGAGCAGCTCCACGAGCTTTGCCCCGCCGGGATCGGTACTTGCGGCGCTTTTCAAAGAAAAAAACAGCGGATGATGACTTACTATCAGCTCTGCTCCGAGCTCCTTGGCCTCGTCGATCACGTCGTCCGTAATGTCAAGCGACAGCAAAACGCTGCCGACCTGCCATCCGGCGCCGCCGGCCAGAAGGCCGACGTTGTCAAAGTCCAGCTTCGTGCTCACCGGGGCGAAGGAATCCAGAAGTGTAAATATCTCATGTACCGTACGCATCCTCAATATCCTCCAAGATCATGGCATATTCCGCCGCTTTCTCTTCGTCGGGATCCTTTGAACGCCTCAGCCCCTCAAGCGCCCTGACGAGCTTTTCCTTTTCTTCTTTGCCGTAACGCCCGTACGTAAAACCGCAGCGGATAAAAGCCGGACGTGGTTTCTTTTCCGCCTTTTTTTCCGCCTTCAGAATTCGATATGAGTTTTTCTCATCATACGCAAAGCTTTCGCCCGTTACCGCAAAGCCGTTGTCATACAGCCATTCAACGAGCTGAGCCTGTCTGGTCATCGGCTGAAGGATCAGTTTTTTCCCGGTCCAGTCCCAGCCGGAAGCGGCTATGATCGAGCAGATGTTCTCTCCGCCCATTCCGGCTATTATGACCGTGTCGGCTTCGCTTTGTTCCATTCCTTTCAGACCGTCGCACTGCCTGAAGGATATCCCGTCCGTTTCATAGGCGGCGGCGTTTTCCCTGGCGCTTTTCAGCGGAAGGCTGTTTATATCGGAAGCAATAACGAAAGGCGAGATCCCGTTCTGCCTCAGCCAAACGGGTATATATCCGTGGTCTGTCCCCACGTCCGCAACGCGGTCGCCCGCCTCGACGAATTCCGCCGCCGCGCGCAGTCTCTTGTCGAGCTTGATTTTTTTCATATCAAAACCGCCCTCAAAGAACATTCGGAGCGCCGATCCCGCCTTCGTATCCCGCCGCAGCTTTTGAAAAAAGCTCATAAAAGCATTTCAAAAGCGCGATGAGAAAAGAAAGGCGGGCATACGTCCGCAGCGTCTCTTCGGGCGGCTTCCCTTCGTTTTACTGAGCGACCTGCTCTATAACGGCGTTTACGGCGTTTACGAAAGCGTCGGTATCAACTCCGTGTACAAGACAGGCTTCCTCGATGGACTCGCTGCTTGCCGCAGCGCAGCCGAGGCAATGCATGCCTATGGCCTGAAAAAGAGGAATGATCTCGTCGGCGTAGTCGAGCTCAAGTATATCGGATATCACTGTTTCTTTTGTAAGCATTGTATTTCCCTCCGTTTCCTGAATGTGTACGGCGCAAAATCATGCGCATGCGCAAATAACGTTTCTGTAAATAAAGGAGTCGTCCGCAAGGGCGACTCCTTTAAATACTGATCTAAAATCAGCCCTCGGCTCTGATCGCCGCGAAGCAATCGCTGCAATAAACAGGCCTGTCAGACTTGGGCTCGAAAGGAACCCTTGCTTCTTTGCCGCAGCGAGCGCAGGTGGCAGTAAAGTACTCCCTCGGGCCTCTGGCGGCATTCTTTCTGGCGTCACGGCAAGCTTTGCAGCGCTGGGGCTCGTTCTGGAAGCCTCTCTCAGCGTAGAATTCCTGCTCTCCGGCGGTGAATACGAACTCGTTGCCGCATTCCTTACATACCAGTGTTTTGTCTTGATACATTGCTAATCCTCACTTTTGACAATTGACCTCTCGGCCTGTTTTTATATTGCGTCAGCCTTTGCTGATATCGCCGTTGGTTTCACGGAATCGTGACAATTTCCGTCTGATGCGCTGCACGGCGTTGTCTATGGCCTTTTCCGGCCTGTGCAGCTGCTCCGCGATCTCCCTGTACGACATTCCGCTCAAATAAAGGTTCAGCACGTCTGCTTCGAAATGCGACAGGATATCCGTAAATAATCGGAAAAGCTTGTCCGTTTCCTCTCTGTCTATCAAGATCTGCTCGGGTCCGCGCAGGCCGACGCCGCTGACCGCGGTCGTCAATAAAGTCTGATTTTCGTCAAACAGCGGGGATTCAAGAGACAAACAATTATCCAGTGAAATGCTTTTGCCGTGATTTGCGTTGCGTACCGCGGTAAGCAGACGCCGCTTTACACACAGCTCGGAATAGGTTCTGAATGAGGCGCCGCCCTCGGCGTCGTAACTCCTTATGGCCGAAATCAGCCCGAGCATACCCTCCTGCAGGAGATCTTCGCTGTCTCCGCCGGTGAGAAAATAGGGCCTCGACAGAGCCCTTATCACCCGTGCGTACTTTGCGATAAGGTATTCCTCCGCTCCCGCAGAGCCGCTTCGCGACAGCTGCTGAAGCTGCTCGTCGGTAAGGTGCTGAAAATCGTCCATAACATACACTATTCCCACTATTGCTATGGTATTATAACTTCATACTTTAATGTTGTCAATAGGATAATGAAATTTTCTGCGTTTTATGCAAGATAAAGCGTGTTTTTTTTACTCACGTACGATCGAAAGACAGCTGATCCGCGTCTCCGCTGCGCCACGGCAGGCCGAGATGCTCATATGCCAGCCTTGCGGCGCAGCGCCCCCTCGGCGTACGGGTAAGAAATCCCTGCTGCATAAGAAACGGCTCGTACACGTCCTCTATGGTCACGGTCTCCTCATTGATGGTGGCCGCCAGGGTATCAAGACCCACCGGTCCGCCGCCGTAATGGGTGATGATGCTCATAAGCAGCTTTCTGTCGACCGAGTCAAGGCCGAGCCCGTCGATCTCCATACGATTAAGGGCGTCGTCGGCGACCTCTTTGGTTATCATGCCGTCGGCGCAGACCTCGGCGAAGTCCCTGACCCGTTTAAGGATGCGGTTCGCGATCCGCGGAGTTCCTCTCGATCTCCGCGCGATCTCCTCCGCCCCTCCTCTGTCGATCTTTATGTCGAGCAGACCGGCGCTGCGCTCGACTATCTCGCGAAGCTCGTCCGGCGTATAGAGCTCCAGCTTGAGTATTACTCCGAACCTGTCCCTGAGAGGCGCCGAAAGCTGCCCCGAGCGCGTGGTGGCGCCTATGAGGGTAAAATTTTTAAGCGGCAGACGAATGGAGTTCGCGCTGGGGCCCTGACCGAGAATGATATCTATCTCCTTATCCTCCATTGCAGGATAGAGTATCTCTTCCACGGTGCGGTTCATTCGGTGGATCTCGTCGACGAACAGCACGTCGTTGTCATTCAGGTTGGTAAGAAGCGCGGCAAGGTCTCTCGGCTTTTCGATGGCCGGGCCGGAAGTGGTTTGGATATGCACGCCGAGTTCATTTGCTATTATGCGCGCAAGCGTGGTCTTGCCCAGTCCCGGCGGTCCGTGGAGGAGAACATGGTCCAAAGCCTCCCCTCGCCTTTTTGCCGCCTCGATGAATACTTTGAGATTGTTTTTTGCCTTTTCCTGTCCGATATATTCTCCGAGAGTTTTGGGACGAAGACTGAATTCGCCTTCGTCCTCGGGCACGTATGACGCCGTTGTCAGCGTTCTTTTATCCGGCTCGCCCGTAAAATCAATACTCATTCACACACCTCATTTAAGCGGAACGCGCAGTGCTTCTCTCACAGCCTCTTCCACAGTAAGGGAATTAAGGTCGATCTTTTTCAGTACGGCGCCTATCTCGGCCGGAGTATAGCCCAGCACGGCAAGCGCCGAGGCAACGTCCTCCGTTTTCGTACCGTCCGCGGCGGGTGCTCCGGGAATATTGATCCCGACCGTACCGACGCCTATCGCCTCTGCAGCTTTGTCCTTCAGCTCAAGCAAGATCCTCTGAGCGAGCTTTTTCCCGATGCCGGGCGCCACGGTCAGCGCCTTTTCGTTGCCCGCCGCAACGGCTGAAGCGAGCTCCTCCGGCGAGTTTGAGGACAGGATGGACAACGCTGCCTTCGGTCCGACTCCCGATATGCCTATCAGCAGCTTGAAGCTGTTGAGCTCCGCCTGAGTCACAAACCCGAAAATATCGAACGCGTCCTCCCGCACGTGGCAGTAAGTATACATCTTGACCTTTTCGCCTATTTTCAGCGAAGCAAGAGAGCGCATCGACGTATTGCAGGCATAACCCACGCCGCCGCAGTCTATTACCGCAAGATAAGGTTCCACGGCCGCCGCCGTGCCGTTCAGATAGTAGAACATGTGCTTTCGCTCCAATTATCAAAAATCAACGACGTCGCCGCGCGCGCGTGGCACAGCGCGATCGCGAGGGCGTCCGCGGCGTCGTCCGGACGGGGTATCCTGTCCAGCTTCAGAAGTCTTTTGACCATTTCCATGACCTGGCGCTTGTCCGCCCTGCCGTATCCCACAACGCCCTGCTTTACCTGCAGCGGCGTATATTCATACATCGGCACATTCTTCTGCCGGCACGCCAGCAGCACGATCCCGCGCGCGTGGGCGACGGCGATACCCGTTTTAAGGTTGGTGTTGAAAAACAGTTCCTCTATCGCCGCAGCGCCGGGAGCAAAGGTATCCACAAGACTGCCGATATCGTTGTAAATGCTTTCAAGCCGCTGCGAAAGCGGAAGCCCGGCCTCGGTCCTTACGGCGCCGTAAGCCACCGAGGAAAATTCACCCTTCTCCGCTCTGATCACGCCGAAGCCGACTGTCGCGATCCCCGGATCTATACCGAGTATGATCATTCAGAAAAACACTCCCTCATGCCCGCGGACATGATTTGCGGCCATGTGCCGCCTGAGGCGGCACGGCCTTTGGATTTAAGCGCCTCGCCTCGGAGAGGCGAGATGCGCGATATAATGAACATGATATATTCATTATATCACAACCGTTCCGCCGCGGCAATGCTGCCCGGCGGAAGAGGCACGTTATTCGCTTTTATTCTTTTCGGCCTCCAGCGCGGGAACGATTATGTATTTCTTTATTATCGGATAGCATATATAGACCGTCGCAAACCATGACAACGTATAAAAAAACAGCGGCAGCGAGACGACCGTCACGAGCGGGGCGAGCATGAAGCATACCACGATGCATACAAGCGTGACAAGGCCGCTGAGTATGTTTCGGCCAAATCCGAGCACGGTAAAAAGCCACGCGTTTTTCAGTATCGCGAAAACGCCGAGCTCAACGGTCACCGCCATAAGATAGGTATAGTGCCGCATAAAGGCCCATATCACGAAAACGACGGCGCTGAGCACGGCGAGAATGACCGAAAGGGCGTAGCCGACGGTTTTTCCCGCCGCGGCCATACCGCCGAACATACCGGTAAAAAGTACGTATGCGACCAGGATATCGGCCAGGCCGAAAAACAGACCCTGCCGAAAATTCGATACGCCTCTCGACCAGAAGTCGGACGTCCAGGCATGCTCCTGCCTGGCGAAATTTCTGAGAATATAGGTCAGCCCCATAGTCGCGGGGCCGTATACGAGCGCGGACAGGATCACCAGCGGGACATACAGCTGCTTCGGGACAAATCCGAAAAGATAGAAAATAAAATTGACGCCCCGGAAAAGCACGGTGTCTTCATTTCCGGTCAGCGATATGTAAAACCCGTTTGCGGTAAAAAAGGCAAGCATCAAAAGAGGGAGAGTCAAAAGAAAATAATAAAAATTGAGAGTAACGAAGCGCCAGAATTTTCTGAAATAAAGCTCCCAAAACTGAAAAAAGCCGTTTTTTGCCGGAACGTTTTCCGGCAAATCCGGCTTATTTCTGTAATTATACGGTCTGAAAATACTCATTCGAGCGATCCTGCTTTCCCGTCAGCAGCGCCAAACGGCGTCATGCACGCGGATGCGCCTTATTATAGACATCCTTAAGCTGTTTTCTGACGACTTTCGTATATATCTGCGTGGAGGAAATATCGGCATGTCCCAGCATTTCCTGTATGGCATGTATGTCCGCGCCGTTTTCAAGCAGATGAGCGGCAAAAGAATGTCTCAGCGTATGAGGAGTGATGTCTTTTTTGATATCCGCTTTCTTCTGGTACGTCTTCACGATCTTCCAAAAGCCCTGCCGCGACATCCTGCTGCCGTTTACGTTAACAAAAAGCGCCGCCTCGTTGCTCTCCGCTATCATCATGGGTCTGACGTTGTCAAGGTAATCCCTCAGGGACTTTACCGCGACGGAATACATGGGGATCACTCTTTCCTTATCCCCGTTTCTGCAGTCGATCAGGCCGGCCGAAAGATTGACGTCGGAATAATTCAGCGAAATAAGCTCCGTTACGCGTATGCCGGTAGCGTAGAGCAGCTCAAGCATGGCCTTGTCGCGAATTCCCTTGGCGTCGTTCACGTCGGGCTGCTCAAGAAAAGTTTCGACTTCCCTGTTTGTAAGTATCTGAGGCAGACGCCGGGAATGCTTATCCAGAGAAAGCTTGACGGCGGGATTGGCGCCGATTATTTTCCTGCTTAAAAGAAAATCAAAATAGCATTTTAAAGACGCGGCGCATCTGGAAAGAGTTGCGGATGATTTTCCGTATCCCTTTAGATGCCTGAAATAGTTTTCGACGGCATTTCTGTCTATCCGTGAAGCGTCGGAAAAACCGTTCTCGGCCGCCCAGACGCAAAACTGATTGATATCGCGCAGATACGAAACAAGCGTATTGGAGGAAACGCGCTTTTCCTCTTTGAGAAAACCGGCAAAATCGTCGATATGATACGCTGAGGGCATCAAAGCATCTCCTCCTTTCGTTTCGATTTCAGGAAACGGCGTCTCTCTGCGGGACGCTCATCGCGCAAATTTATAAAAAAAGAATTCGGCGGCGGTTAGGATGACAAGTCCGGCAAACGCGGCGAAAAAAATATGCAGACGTCCGAAACCGGCTGTTCCACGCTTTTCACGGCCAACGGAAAACGAAAGGTCAATGCAGCTTACGGACAGCATGAGCTGACACAGCACGCCGGAAAGCGCAGGAGCCGCGAGAAACACTATCGTATAAAAATTCCTGCCAGACGCCGACAGGATAGCGGTCATTATGTAAGCCGCGGCAAAACCCCCGGCAAAATCAAGGATCGGGACAAAAAGGAACCCGATAACGGAGGTTGAAAAAAACACAGCCAGACACGGCAGGGCGAGATTTAATAGCACAGCCTGCCGCGCCGATAAACCGCTGCGGCAAACCTCGAGCATCTTTCCCGATAAGTCCGCATCTATTCCGCAGGCGCGATAAGCGCCGAACGCTCCGCCCGCAAGAAAAAACGCTGCGCAGATATATAATCCGCGTCTTTGTATCATTCTGCTGTCCATTTTGCTCACCTCGTAAGATTATTATGAGCAGCAGAATTCGATGATGCACGAGCATGACTTGAAAAGCTCTTTAAATATATTACAACTGACCGATATTATCAAGAAAAATAATGCTTTTACAAAATTTTTGTGCATTATGTCAAAGTATTATGTCTACAATGTTATGTAAACCGAGTCAACTCCGGTGCCGCATTCGATGTATTGATTTGCGTTATATGGTGGTTATATTATTGCTTTTCCTGTCAAAAACGCAATATATTGTTTGATTACATCTTGTTTTATCGGTCGTCATCCAAGATTGCAGGATGTAATATCAGCGGTGTTTACGTCTCCTTTTCCTTGTCATCAGAGCTATAGACAGCGCCGGTATCATCAATGTGCACAACACTGCCGCGGCAAAGCCTTCCATCCCTTTTCCGTCAGCAATAAGCGCGCCCGCCGTCAGAGCGGCGGCAGCGCAGGCTGTTCCCTGCCCTGCCGCCGCCGTGCTTCTGCCGGCTTTTTTCCCCCGTGCCGCCGCGGCCGAGCCCAGTGCGCTTCCCATCGCGCACGCCGCGATTATACAGGGCTTCGCTTCGCTTTCTTCAATAATACCCTTCGCGGTCATTACCGACGCCGCAAAAAGCAGCGCAAGGCACGTCAGCACGGTCACGGCGCTTCCTGCCGCAATTCTTCCCGCCGTTTCTCTTCCCTCTTTCATAAAAAGATCCTCCCTCGCATTTATCCTTGTTAAGGATATGCGGGGGAGGATCGTTTTTAGTATTGCCGTTTTCGCGTATCGCTCAGTTCTGAGTATTGTAGCCGGTATTGGATATGGCCCAGCGGGCGATCTGTATGCGTACTCTGTCTTCGCCGGTTTCAAAGGTTATCGTGTCGTCTCTCACGTTCACGACCTTGCCGAGCATTCCGCCTATCGTGGTGATCTCGTCGCCGACCTTGACTTCGTTCCTCATTTGCTCGAGCTTCTTTTTCTTTTTATTTTCCGGTCTTATCAGGAAGAAATAGAATACGACCAGGAGAACGACTATCATTATAATGCTTGTGTAATTCAATTTGTTACCCTCCAAGATGTTATGGCTTGATTATATACTCAAGTGCAAAATGTTGTCAATTATTATTTCGCTTCGGTCTTACGACGGAAATGCCGCGTCATCTGACGTCATCTCCCGCTTCCCTGAGCCGGTAAAACTCGCTTCGCCATTTTTCATACTCTCCGCGTTCGAGAGCGGAACGTATATCTTCGGTAAGCTGATTATAGTACCACAGGTTATGCAGTACGCCGAAGCGCAGCGCAAGGACCTCCTCGGCCTTGAACAGATGCCGCAGGTAAGCTCTGGAATATCTCCTGCACACCGGGCAGCCGCACCTGTCGTCTATCGGAGACTCGTCGTCCGTATATTTTTCGTTTTTGATATTTATCGTCCCGAAACGGGTATAGAGCTTTCCGTGTCTGCCGTTGCGCGCCGGCATGACGCAGTCGAAAAAATCGACTCCTCGCCATACGCCTTCGACAATGTTTTCGGGAGTTCCCACGCCCATAAGATACCTCGGTTTATTATCAGGAGCATGAGGCAGAACGGCGTCAAGCGTTTCGTACATTTCCTCTGTCGTCTCGCCCACGGACAGTCCGCCGATACCGTAACCGGGCAGATCGAGCTGTGCAATTTTTTCCATGTGCTCTATGCGCAGATCCTTGAACACGGTCCCCTGATTTATGCCGAACAGCTGCTGACCGGGATTTACCGTATCCGGGAGAGCGTTGAGCCGCTCAAGCTCGTCCCTGCACCGAACGAGCCAGCGGTACGTTCTTTCGCAGGAGTCGGCGACATATTTTTTCGGAGAAGGTATCTCCACGCATTCATCGAAAGCCATTGCGATATCGGAGCCGAGCGCCGACTGTATCTGAATGCTGTTTTCCGGAGACATGAATATTTTGCGCCCGTCGATATGGGAGCTGAAATACACTCCCTCTTCCTTGATCTTTCTGAGCTTTGCAAGCGAATAGATCTGAAAGCCTCCGCTGTCGGTCAGTATCGGTCTGTCCCACTTCATAAAACCGTGCAGACCGCCGAACCTCTTTATGATCTGTTCGCCCGGGCGAAGATGGAGATGATAGGTATTGGAAAGCTCGACACGGCAGTTTATCGCTTCCAGATCCTCCGTTGACACTCCCCCCTTTACCGCCGCCTGTGTGCCCACGTTCATAAACACGGGCGTCTGTACGGTGCCGTGAGCGGTGTCAAACTCTCCCCTGCGCGCGCGTCCTTCTTTTTTTTTGATGCGAAATTCCATGATATATATCCTTTATCGGGCGTCGGTTCACGATATGAACATCGCGTCGCCGAAGCTGAAAAATCTGTATTTTTCCCTGACCGCGATCTCATACGCGTGAAGGATGTTTTCTCTTCCGGCAAGCGCCGATACGAGCATGAGCAGGGTGCTTTCCGGAAGATGGAAATTTGTGATCAGCGCATCCGTGCATTTGAAGCGATATCCGGGATAAATGAAGATATTTACAAGCCCGGAAAATTCCCTTACGTATCCGTTCTCATCCGCCACGGCTTCAAGAGTCCGGCACGACGTCGTCCCGCAGGCGATAACGCGCCGTTTTTCTCTTTTCGCCCTGTTTATCGTTTCGGCAGTGCCTGCGTCGATATGGCAGAATTCCGCATGCATTTCATGGTCTGTTATTTCCTCGGCTTTTACGGGTCTGAACGTTCCCAGACCCACATGCAGCGTTACGTAGCACAGCTCCACGCCCTTATCCCTCAGCCGCTGCATGAGCTCGTCGGTAAAATGCAGGCCGGCCGTCGGAGCCGCCGCGGAGCCCGGGTGCTTCGAATACACGGTCTGATACCTTTCCGGATCGTCAAGCTCCTGTCTGATATAGGGCGGCAGCGGAGTCCTTCCGAGTTTTTCAAGGATCTCAAGGAACACTCCGTCATATTCGAATTTCAGAAGCTTCAGTCCGTCGCTCCCTCTTCCGGTAACCGTTGCGGTAAGCTCGCCGCTGCCGAACGTGATACGCGTGCCCTCGGGCGTCTTTCTGCCCGGTCTCGTGAGAGCTTCCCAGACTCCCCCGCCCTTATCGTTCAGAAGCAGCACCTCCACGCTGCCTCCGCTGTCCCTTCTGCCGAAAAGCCGCGCGGGTATCACTCTCGAATCGTTGAAAACGATACAGTCGCCCTCTCTGAGAAGCTCGGGAAGAGCGGAGAAAACGCTGTGCCGCGGCTCGCCTCCGTTTCGGCTTACGAGCATGAGCCGCGATCGGTCGCGTTTTTCCAAAGGCGTCTGCGCGATGAGCTCGGCAGGAAGATCGTAATAAAAGTCTTTTGTCTTCATTTGCTTTTACCCCGGAAACGCGCCTCAGCCTATCGAAGCGCCCGTATAATAGAAATCAAGTATGTCCTCATAACCGTATCCGAGCTCCGCCATTGCTTTCGCGCCGTACTGGCTCATGCCTACATTGTGTCCCCAGCCCGATCCCGTTACAACGTACTTGTCGGAATAGATCGGCTCTCCGCTGCTCAGCAGTGAAAGCACGGTCACGCCCGAGGATGTGATGACGGCTTTTCCTTCAATACCCTGAAGCTCTTCGGCAATGCCGTCGCCGTTAATCGCATACAAAACGCGTCCGCTCCCCGAGCCTATCCGGTCTGCGGAGGTGTTTATAAATATCTCCGTCGCGCCGCTGCTCTTACCGTCGGTAACGGTGAAATGCTGGCTGAAGGTGTACTTCCCGTAAGACGAGCTGTACAGTATACTGCCGGCTCTGTCCTTTGAAAACGTCCAGTTCACTCCGTTGGCGTCCGTAAATTTAATAGAATAGATATTTCCGCTTGGCGTATACGTAGGCGTGACCGATACTATGGAAGCGCAGGCGTATCCCTTTGCCTGCAGTATTCCGGTTATTTCCGCCGCGGTATATGTGTAGCTCCAGTTCTTATATCCCGTTTCCACGTAATCCTCGTAGGGATCGTGCTTTCCCTTGAGATACGGTATGTCCTCATAGAAAACGTTCTGGCAGTCCTCGGTGGCGCCGCCGTTGCTGGAATAATAAAATGTATTTGCGTAGTCTCCCTCATACGTGAGATAGACCCCGTCTGTCTCTTCAACTGCCCGGTCGCTGACGTCGGTCGCGCTGTTCGCACCGCGATAGGTCTGGCAGCAGACGTCGTCGCAAAGATCGAAACCGTTCTTTCTGTGCGCGTTGAGGTGCGCGGCAGCGTAAGTTCTCGCCGTGACCGCCTGCGCCTTGAGCGCCTCGATCGGCCACGAGGGTGTCATTTCATAAGGTATGACTCCCTTGACGTAATCGCTCATCCCGACAAAATTAACTACCGTCAGATCTCCTCCGTCGAGTCTCGTATACTGAAAACCGCCGTAATATTTATAACCGTGATACCACGTCAGGGCGTCTTCGCCCTCATCCGCTTTCGGCATGACCGCGAGGGAACGGTCTTCCCCGCAGTCGAACTGAAAAAGGATCTCGCCCGTTTCCGTTTCAACTGCCGTAACGCAGCGCGAGCTTGCGGTCATCGCCGAGCCGTTGAGCCCTCTTGAGCTCAGCGCGCTTTCGGCCGCTCCGAGAGAAGTATAATCTCCTGCGCATATGTACCATTCCCCGTTATGATAGGCGGCGAAGCTGTCGGAAATGATCTTGTTTCCGTCGGCGTCGTACATTGCTTCCCTCAGGGCCTCCGCGCTTTCGTATGCCGGTTCGAGACGCAGGTGATAGCATCCGACGCAGATCGCGCTTCCCGACGCCGGCGCGGAATCGTGCCACGCGCCGGAATAGCGGTACATGTTCCAGTCCTTCATCATGGTGATCGCCGTTTTATCGGTCTCTCCCAGCTTGATAAACTCCCGGTCGCCGTCAAAATATCCGAAATCGTATCCGCTGCCGACGAAATTGAGCAGATTGGCCGAAGCGGTGGAATTTCCGCCCCAGCTCAGGCCGATCCGTACGCGGCTGACGGGGTCCTCAAACGCCGCGCTGTCGGGCAGTCTGACGGATATGAGCGGAAGAAGCGCCGCCAATATCAGCAGCACGGCGGCGGTTTTTTCAATTCTCGCTTTTATCATATCAAAACACCATTGACATCAAATATTCACAAGTGGTATTATCGCACTATCGTATTACTCTTTGATTATTCTATTATTATAGCGAAACCGGAACCGGTGTTCAAGTCAAATTTATACGATGATCATTGTTTGAAGGAGTGACATATAATGAAAAAATATAAGGTCGGAGTTATCGGCGCGACCGGTATGGTCGGACAGCGTTTTGTGACTCTCATTGACAAGCATCCCTGGTTTGAGCTTGCCGTAGTGGCCGCCAGTCCCAGAAGCGCCGGAAAAAAATACGGCGACGTAATGAACGGACGCTGGCTTCTGGATACTCCCACTCCGGATAGCTCCAAACAGCTCGTCATAATGGACGCCGACGCCGACGCCGAAAAGATCGCTTCCTCCGTCGATTTCGTTTTTTCGGCCGTCGATATGAAAAAAGACGAGATACTCGCTCTTGAAGAAAGGTACGCCAAGCTCGAATGTCCCGTCGTCTCCAACAACAGCGCCCACCGCTGGACTCCCGACGTGCCTATGGTGGTCCCCGAGATCAACCCCGAGCATATCGAGGTCATAGAGAGTCAGCGCAGGCGTCTCGGCACAAAACGCGGCTTTATCGCGGTTAAATCCAACTGCTCGCTGCAGAGCTACGTTCCGGCGCTCCATCCGCTGCGCGGATACGGTCTTGACAAAGTGCTCGTATGTACTTATCAGGCCATCTCCGGCGCAGGCAAGACCTTTGAGACCTGGCCGGAAATGATAGACAACGTTATCCCCTACATCGGCGGCGAGGAAGAAAAATCCGAGCGTGAGCCCATGAAGCTGTGGGGCCGCGTGGAAAACGGCGTCATAGTGAACGCCGACAGTCCGGCGATCACCGCGCAGTGTCTCCGTGTTCCCGTATCCAACGGTCATATGGCCGCGGTTTTCGCATCCTTCAAAAACAAGCCCTCAAAGGAAGCGATACTCGACGCGTGGAACAATTTCAAGAGCCTGCCGAACGAGCTCGCCCTGCCCTCCGCCCCTCAGAAGTTCCTCCATTATTTCGAGGAAGACAATATGCCTCAGACAAAGCTGCACCGCAATCTCGAAAACGGCATGGCAATATCCGTGGGCAGGCTGCGTGAGGATACTCAGTACGACTATAAGTTCGTATGTCTCAGCCACAACACTCTTCGCGGTGCCGCCGGCGGAGCCGTGCTGCTTGCCGAGCTGCTCTGCGCAAAAAATTATATCTGATAATCTCCTGCCCTTCCGCCGCCGACGGGACGGAAAGGTCTGCGGGAAAAACAGCGACAGCCGACTTTTTAAATCAAGTCGGCTGTCGGCGCATATGCGGTTATGAATGGTGCGACGCAGTTATTTGCCGGGCGCGCTTCACGGACGCGGCTCATGCGTTTGCCGCCGCGTCGTCTTCCGACGCCCGTTCTCATCGCGCGGCGGGAAAAATAATCCTTGCATTGAGGGCGAAAAAAAGGTAGTATTATCTCACCGTCTTCAAAAGCGAAAAAATACCTTGGGATGTAGCCAAGCGGTAAGGCACGGGACTTTGACTCCCGCATTCGTGGGTTCGAACCCCGCCATCCCAGCCAAACCGGGATCGCCGTTTTAACAAAACCGGCGATCCCGGTTTTATGTTAAAGGCGGCTATGGTGATCTTCGATCCTTGAGCACTCTCCTTCCGAGGAACGCCTGCCGCCCTCAACGGTTGAATTCCGGTGAAAAAGCGGTAACCGGAATATTCTGACACGCGTGGCCGCAGAGACCGGCAGCCGTGTTATTGTCTCTTGAATTCCGCCCATTGCCTTGCTATAATATTTCCCATACACGGCAGGAGGCACACTATGAAATTTCGCAGTATAATCAACGGAAAAGCAAATTGATCGCGGTCGCTTTATGCGTTCTCGTCGTTCTCGGCTTATTGTCTGCATGCGATCTGAAGGCTCAGACTTCCAAAAAGGATGCTTCGCTGCAGAAGATCCTCGACTCGGGCGAGCTCGTACTTGGGCTTGACGCGGCGTTCCCTCCCATGGGGTTCATCGATGATTCGGGCGAGATCGTAGGCTTCGATATCGACGTGGCCCAGTCTACATCGCAATACCCGCTGAAAAACATATCGTGTCCGCACAGTCGGCGAGAGAGCGAAAGTGATCTCCCTCCCTTTTGCTTTTGTCCGAACCGATCTTGATCTCAGGCACTTCCATACATCGGTTGCAACAGACGGTCCGTGTTATCTTACTGTAATTGTAATACCCGTGCTGAAGATTTCGGAAACGAACGAGGTGTTTACGGTGTTCAGGAAAATGCGAAGATTAAAGCAGCAGATTTCCGAAGCAGAGTGCATTGATATTTTGAAGAATACCAAAAGAGGTGTTCTTTCACTGATAGGCGATGATGGGTATCCCTATGGGCTTCCCATAAACCATTGGTACTGTGAAGAGGATGGGAAAATCTATTTTCACGGAGCGAAAGAGGGACATAAGATCGATTCCATTAAAGCCTGCAGCAAAGCCGGTTACTGCGTATATGACGAAGGTTATCGCAAGGAAGGCGACTGGGCGCTTAATATAAAAAGCGTCATTATTTTTGGTAGAATCAGCCTTGTTGAAGATGAAGATAAGGCAAGACGCATATGCACTGCGCTGACCGGGAAGTTCACTGATGATGCAGAGTATCTGGAAAAAGAGCTTAAGAATGCTTTTTCAAGAGTCCGGTGTCTGGAGTTTTCGCCGGAACAGATGACAGGAAAATTGGTCAATGAGTCTTAATTTTTTAAAAAAGTGTGTTTTCATCAGGTTTTTGGCCGAAAAGCGGCAGGTTTTGAGTATTCTTTTTTCAAACCAGGTGTGAGCTGAATTTAAAAACCTTTTTTTGCACGGCAAAAAGTCTCGTGAGATCTTTATGTTGCCCAAACAGAGGGAGCTTCATAAAAAGATTATTGTTGCGGTGTTTTAAGAAAAATCGTCAGATCGATATTTATCGCGGAAGCGGGCAGGTATGAAAATTCATGAATATGGCGGAGATCGGGAAGATACGATCCTTCTGCTGCACGGCGGAGGATTGTCATGGTGGAACTATCGGGAAGCAGCTGAACTTCTGCAGCGGGAGTTTCACGTGCTCCTGCCGATCCTGGACGGGCATGCGGGGAGCGACGATCCGTTTACGACGATCGAAAAGAATGCGTCCGAGATCATTTCATTCATCGACGCGCATCTAAGCGGCTCGGTTTTACTGATCGGGGGACTTTCTCTGGGAGGACAGATCCTGCTTGAAATACTGTCGCAGCGAAGAGATATCTGCTCCTATGCCTTGGTTGAAAGCGCAGCCGTCATTCCTTCAAAGCTTACCGGCGCGCTGATCGCTCCGATCCTCGGCTGCAGCTACGGACTGATCGGGAACAGAAGCTTTTCCGGGCTGCAATTTCGATCTCTGCATATGAAGCCGGAACTCTTTGAAGACTATTATCGGGATACCTGCCGGATAACAAAGAAGGACATGATCGCCTTTCTTAGAGCAAATACGTCATATGCGCTGAAGGACGCGATCAGTGATACGTCTGCGGAGGTACATGTTTATGTCGGGGAAAGAGAAACCGGAAAGATCCTGCGCTCCGCGAAAAGGATTTGCCGGATGGTTCCGTCCGGCAGGCTGCACCGCATGCGCGGCCTGAAACACGGAGAGTTTTCCATCAACCGCGCGGATCAGTACGCAGACGCCATACGACAAATCCTTCGAGGAGGACAAAGCCCGGCCTGACGGAGAGGTTTTTGCTTTTGTACCATTCCTTCCCTGTTTTTCGGTTTTTTTGAAGACGGCGGCGGGATTTTCCGGAAAGCGCCGTTCCGTCGAGGGGCTGCGCGCCCCGTTTGATACACCGCGATAATTCTTCCGTTCTTCGCCCCGTGACTGTTGACAAACCCCGCAGTTGTGTTAGAATATTTGAAGACAAAGTGAAGAGAATATTTTTTATTATACTGATAAGGAGAATACATCATGGAACTTAAAGGCTCAAAGACCGAGAAGAACCTCAGAGAGGCTTTTGCCGGAGAATCTCAGGCAAGAAATAAATACACCTACTTCGCTTCCGTCGCGCGCAAGGAGGGCTATGAGCAGATCGCGGCGATATTCGAAATGACCGCCGCCAACGAAAAAGAACACGCCAAAATGTGGTTCAAGGAGCTCGGCGAGCTCGGCGACACCTCTGCCAACCTCTCCGCTGCCGCTGCCGGCGAGAACTATGAGTGGACCGATATGTACGACCGTTTCGCGAAGGAAGCCGAGGAAGAGGGCTTCAAGGCAATCGCGGCGAAATTCAGAATGGTAGGCATGATCGAAAAATCTCACGAGGAGCGTTATCGCGCTCTGCTGAGCAACGTCCAGATGCAGGCCGTATTTGAAAAGAGCGAGGAGACCATATGGGAATGCCGCAACTGCGGTCATCTCGTCATCGGCAAGAAAGCCCCCGCCGTCTGCCCCGTGTGCGCTCATCCTCAGAGCTATTTTGAGGTCAGAGGCTCCAATTACTGATCCGTTCATTGCTTCAAAGCGCGGAAGAGCCCGTAAGCTTTTCCGCGCTTTCCTTTTGTTTTGATAGTCTCCTTGATTGACTTGATAGAGCATTTCTTGTATAATAACATATGTGTAAATGTGACCGCAAAAGCTCTGTACACTGCCGCGGCGGCACAGCTTTCGCTTACCGCCCGACGGTGACGGCCGGGTCTTTGGCACATTCTCTTTCATTTTTTCGGGAGCAGCTCCATGAAGAACAAATTCAAAGCCGATAATCAAAGCATAGTAAGCTTCAGCCTGATGGGCCCGGAAAGCGGCGGTCCTTGTCTCGTTGACTCCAATGACGGCCGCATAACCCGCATAAGGCCGTATTTCTACGACAAGGAATACACCGACGCCAACTGCAATCCCTGGCGCATCAATGCCCGCGGCAGTACCTTCTCGGCGCCCGACCGCGTTACGGTCACGCCCTTCGGCCTCGGCTATAAAAGCAGAGTATATTCAAAAAACCGTGTCAGATACCCTCTCAAGCGCGTGGATTGGGACCCGAAAGGCGAACGCAATCCTCAAAACCGCGGCGTCAGCCGGTATATCCGCATTTCATGGGACGAAGCCGCTCAGATCGCGGCGGACGAGCTCGTGCGCATCAGGGATACCTACGGCTGCGAGGCCGTGCTGTGTCAGGCGGACATGCACGGCGAGGGTAAGAACACCGCTCCCAGCCACGGCTGTCCCAACCGACTTTTGTCACTCATGGGCGGCTATACTCTTCAGATGCGAAACATGGACAGCTGGGAGGGCTGGTTCTGGGGCGCAAAATACGTATGGGGCTGCGAGCCGGTGGGCGAAATGGCGCCTCAGGCCAATCTTTACCCCGACATAGCCGCAAATTCCGATCTGCTGCTTTTCTGGGGCTGCGACCCGGAGACCACGCCTCTCGGAGTAGTCAGTCATCTTCCCGGCAGGCTCTGCAGCTGGCTTACTCAAATAGGTATAAAAAGCGTATATGTCTGTCCCGACCTCAATTACGGCGCCGCAATACACGCGGACAAGTGGATACCAATACTTCCGAACACGGACGTTGCCCTGCAGCTCGCCATAGCCTATGTATGGATAACAGAGGATCTGTACGACAGGGAGTATATTGCCGCACATGCTTACGGCTTTGACAAATTCGAGGATTATGTTCTCGGCCGTGAGGACGGCGTCGCAAAAACTCCCGCCTGGGCGAGCGAAAAGTGCGGCGTTGCGCAGTGGACGATCAAGGCCCTTGCCCGCGATTGGGCAGCGCGCACGGCCAGCATAATTCACGGCAACGGCGGTCCCTATATCCGCGGGCCTTATTCCTCGGAGCCGGCGAGGCTCGAGGTGATGCTCCTCGGCATGCAGGGCCTGGGCAGGCCCGGCGTGCATCAGGCGAAAATGATCGAATGGAGTCTGTGGAACCGCGATTATCCGGTTCCCTTCCAGGGGCAGTTCGTTCCGAAAATAACGGCCATTGCCGATCCGCTCCGCCCCGTGGAGGGAGACGTCGATCCCGAAATAAACATGGACCGCTTCGTTCTGACAAAGGCTCAGAAGGAACGCGCGCCGGAGCTGATAGAGCTGTTCCGTCAGCTTCCCGCGCCCAAGCAGTTCATTCCCCGCTGCCTTGTGCACGAGGCGATAATAAACGGTCACGCCGAGTGGCGCGGACTGCAGTGCTTTTCATCCAGCCAGCAGCCCCGCGAGGGCAACGTACGTCTGCCCACTCAGCAGTACCAGTTTGAAAAAATGCAGTATCCCCGCGAGGGGCTCAGTCGGGTGCATATGATCTGGACCGACGCTCCGTGTCAGGTCACCTGCTGGAACGACGGCAATCTCAGCATACGCGCCTACCGCGACGAAAGCATAGAGACGATAATCGCTCAGCATCCCTGGCTTGAAAACGACTGCTACTTTGCCGATCTTATCTTCCCCGTCGCGACCAAGCACGAAATGAGCGATCTCGGCAACGATATGTCGAGCGGCGCGTTCACGAGCATATATCTTGCCGAGCCCTGCTGCCCCCCGGTAGGAGAAAGCCTCAGTGACTTCGACGTCTGCGCCAGAGTCGCCGAGAAGCTCGGCAAAGAATATTACGACGCCTATACCGGCAACATGACCCAGGATGAGCGCGTGCGCTTCTTCTATAAGGCGACGGGCTGCGAGGAATACATGAGCTGGGAGGAATTCAGACAGCGCAAGATATTCGTCGTTCCCTGCAAGCCGCAGGAGGAGCACGAAGCCATACCCGCGGGGCTCATTGATTTTTACCGCGACCCGGAGGGAAATCCCTTGTCGACTCCTACGGGAAAGCTGGAATTTTACTCCACTCAGATCGCCGAATTCACTCCCGACGATCCCGAGCGCCCGCCCGTACCGCACTGGATAGAAAGCGGTCCCAGCCATGACGAACGCTTAAGCTCGCCCCGGGCCGAAAAATACCCCCTGCTCTGCATGTCGAACCACGGGCGCTGGCGCATGCACGCTCAGTGCGACGATATCATATGGAACCGCGAGGTCGAGACCATGAAGATCCGCGCCTTCGACGGTTACCAGTACGAGCCCGTCTGGCTGCACACCTCCGAGGCCGAAAAGCGCGGAATAAAGCACGGGGACGTGGTAAAGGTATTCAATGAGCGCGGGATCGTTCTGTGCGGGGCGTATGTCACCGAAAGGCTGATGCCGGGCGTATGCTACGTGGACCACGGCTCGCGTCTCGACCCCATAATCCCCGGCCTGCTTGACCGCGGCGGCGCGATCAACACCATCACGCCCACCTCCACCACCTCCAAAAACGCCACCGGCATGGCCGTCAGCGGCTTCCTTGCGCAGGTGGAAAAGGTCAGCGACGAGGAATGGGCCGAATGGCGCCGCAAATATCCCGAAGCCTTCGCGCGGAAGGTCGACGAGGCCTGCGGCGTATGCCTCGAGGGCTGGCTTATCGACGAGGACCGATAGTCTCAAAAGCCTGACCAAAGCATAAAACAGCCTCTGTCCGCAAAGCACGGACAGAGGCTGTTATTATGCGTTTCCTCACATGAGCGCGATCTCTCTCGATACCCACCATGAGTTCATATAGACAATGAACATCTTATTTTCGGTAATGATATACAGCCAGTCGCCTATATACAGACTGCGGGTATCCCACGTATAGCCTTCAATGTCTATGACCGTCTGTCTGACGAAGCCGGAGTCGGTATACCTGTATACCTCATATCCCGTATCCGTGGCAAAACCGATGAGGTTTTTCTCGCTGTCAACGAGTATGGCGTGATGGTCGTTGAGCGCCGGGGTATAATAAGCGTCCAGAAGCAGAACGGACAGCTCGCTCACGTCATAGGGATCCGATACGTCGAACATGCTCAGCTTCACACGGTCCTGCCAGGTCTGCTCGGGATCCTCCGAGCCCATTCCGAGTCCGAGCAGGAGTCCCTCGCCGTAGGGATGCAGATATTCCGAAAAGCCCGGTATCTTCAGCGCCGACATCAGCCTGGGCTCCCCGGGATCGGAAACGTCCACGGCAAAGAGCGGATCCGTCTGGCGGTAAGTGACGAAATAAGCCGTGTCCCCGCTGAAACGCACGGAATATACCGTTTCGTTCTCGCCGAGTCCGGTGAGGCTGCCCACGATCTCCATATCCTTATCCAGGATATAAAGGCCCGACGAGGACGGGCTGCGCTCCTCGGGATATCTATAATTCACAAAGCCGTATTCTTCATCCGTATAAGTGGTGTATCTGTACGGTTCGTTGGTGGTGACTATCCTGAAATAGCCGTCTCTTTCATCCATCGCAAACTGTCCGATTATGCGCCCGTCCACCTTGCCGTTTGCCTCGGCGGTGATCGAGCCGTCCTCTTCAAGCCCTATGCGCACAAGAGAGGTGCGGTATCCGCTGAAATAATCCCTTACCGTGTACACGCTCTCGGTATATATCGAAAGCTCCTCATTTACCCATTCGGACGAGGCCAGATATATGCAGTCCTCATTCATGTACATATCAGCGTTTCCCGCTCCCAGCACCGCCTCGCAGGATATCATTTCGCCCCCGGAAGCGTCGCTGGAGGTCACCACAAGATAGCGGCTCTCGTCGCTGTCGGGAAGCATGATTATCCTGTCCACGGCGATAAGTTCGGGGGTGCCGCCTCTGTATATATTCGGCACAAAGCTTCCGGGGTCGTCAAAGACCCAGTCATATACCCCGTGCGAGGTCACGATGTACAGTATCCCGCCGTACATGCGTCCGGAGAGATAATAGCCGTCCTGCCCCGTTTTGGATATCAGCTGCGGGGCCTCGGGGACGCTCAGATCGTAATACAGCACTTCCGTTCTCTGACTGTTGGAGTATGAGTACTTCCCTTCGTTCTCATCGTAGCTCTCGCTGTATTCGTCCGTTCCGTATACCACGGCGAGAGTGTTCTCGTACAGGAACATTTCTCTCACGTTGCAGTAATGGCCTTCTGACGTCCATCCGCTGTCGCTTTTCAGGTAATTGTCGTTGCTTTCCGGCACTTCAAGCTCCGTGCGGGACATGCGCAGGGTATCGGATCCCGCGGCGCGGTATATCTCAAGAGTAGTTCCCTTGAGAATATATATGTATTTCCCGTCGGTCTTGACTATGTCGCCTTCGTCTACTCCGGCCACCTGAACGTTGGTGCCGGACCAGTCCGACTCCGCCTTTACTCCGCCTCCGAAGGACGCCGATGCGGGCGCTTCCTCGGCAACGGCATCAGCCATTTCCATGTCGTTGGTCACGGCAAAATCTCCGAAGCCTCCGCGGAAGCCCGAATAATATCCATAGGACGAATTGGAGCTGAGGTTTATCGCGTCGATCGCCGCGGCTATATCGCCGTAGCTTTCAAAGCCCATATCTGCCTCGCCGCCCGCCTGTACCGGCGGCGCGGACGGCGCCGCAGTAACGGCGGGAGCGGGCGTATCCGCCGGTCCGGGGGACGGATTCCGGTCCTCCGAAGATTCGGACTCGCTTCCGGCATCCTCCTTCGCGGCGTCGGTGGGAGCGGGCGTGTTTTCGGCGGTCGGCGTCTCCCCGGGCGTTTCCTGCCGCAGTTCTTCCGGGGCTGCGGCGTTGTCTGTTACGGACGGTTCGGGGCTTTCGCCCGTATCGTCCACCGGCGGTACGCGCGGCGCGCAGCCCGCCAGAAGCATCAGCACCAATACGGCGCATAAAAGTTTTTTCATTCAGCATCATCTCCCGTAAATGCTTTGACGATATGTTACTGAAAAAGTTCCGGCTTGTCAAGAAGGCGAAAAGGTTATAGAATGAAAGCACAACGATCAAGGAGAGATGACCGTGCTCAACGTATGCCTGTGCAACGATTCTTTTCCTCCGCTGATAGACGGCGTCGCAAACGCCGTATTGAATTACGCGACCGTTATCAATGCCGAATACGGACGCAGCGTCGTGGCCACGCCGGAGTACCCCGGCGTGACTGATGATTATCCTTTCCCGGTCATAAGATACCCCAGCATAAACACTACCCGGCTCCTCGGCTATCGCGCCGGAATGCCGTTCAGTCCGGAAACGCTGAGCAAGCTCAACGCAATGGGCATAGACCTCATCCATTCCCACTGCCCCGCGGCGTCCACGCTGCTTGCGCGGGGACTGCGCGAGATCGTCAACGCTCCCGTCGTATTTACATATCATACCAAATTCGATATTGACATAGCCAGGGCGATAAAGGGCAATTTCCTCCAGGATATGGCGATCAAAATGATAGTCGAAAACGTTTCGGCATGCGACGAGGTATGGGTGGTCAGCAGGGGCGCAGGGGAAAACCTGCGTTCTCTCGGCTACGGCGGCGACTACATCGTTATGGAAAACGGGGTCGATATCCCTCTCGGGACCGTCTCACCGGAAGCCGTCGCTTCAGTCACAAGGGCGTATGATCTTCCGCCGGGGCTGCCCGTGTTTCTCTTCGTCGGACGGCTCATGTGGTATAAGGGCATCGATCTTATCCTCGACTCTCTTTCCGCTCTCAGAGCAAAGGGCAAGGCTTTCCGCATGGTGTTCATAGGCGACGGCGGCGACCGCGAGGAAATAGAAAAACGCGTGCGTGAGCTCGGGCTCGAAGAATGCATTTTTGTCGGCGCGGTCACAAACCGCGACGAACTGAGGGCATGGTACTGCCGGGCAGACATGCTGCTCTTCCCTTCCACCTTTGATACCAACGGGCTCGTGGTCCGGGAAGCCGCGGCCTGCTCTCTCGGCAGCATTCTTGTCCGCGGCAGCTGCGCGGCGGAAGGCGTAACGGACGAGCGGAACGGCATCCTTGTGGAAAAGGACGTATCCTGCCTTACCGAAACGCTGTATGATCTGTGCTCCTCCGGCGCGTCCGAGCGGATGAAGCGCATCGGAGAGACGGCGGCAAAGGAGCTGTACATTTCCTGGGGCGACAGCGTCCGCCGGGCCTATTCGCGTTATGAAACAGTATGCGAAAACTGGAAAAGCGGTATGTATGAAAAGCGCCGCAAGGATTCTCTTGACGATCTTTACAGCATTTTCGGTGAAATCGGGGCGGTCCTCGAGCGCGCCCGATCCACCACGCAGAAGCTGAGAGGCCTGTTTGACGGGCGCTATCTCTGATACTCCGGCCGTGATCCGGGGGCGAGCATGATCGCTCGCCCCGACGTTTTTTTATTGCTTTTTTTCAAGCTCCTCGGCCGTATGTCCGTACAGCCGCCACTGTCTGACTTTTCTCTTCAGCTTTTCCGTGAGCTGCTTGTCTTCTTTTATTCCGAACCAGTCGAAAAAATCTTTTCGAACGAACGGACCGTACAGCTCGCTCGCCAGGAGCATATACAGACTGTCCACCGCGGCAATAGCCCTGCTTTCGCCCATATTCTCCTGCAGGCTGAGCCTGTAAAGCTCCAACTCGCGGAAAATATCGTAATAATCACTTTCGCCCAACCGCTCCAGCTTCTCACGGTCGGGAAGGTATCTTTCGATCCCCGCTCTGACGGAGATATAATCCTTCGCGAGCTCCGGGCGCGCCGTCGGGTGCAGCACATATCCGTCCTCGATGACATACCCCTGCCCGTCGTCAAGACCCTCGAGCATGGACAAAGCCTGCTGCTTCGTGATACTTCCGTACTCTGAGCGAAGGGCAAATATCTCGCAAAGCTCTTCAAGGGTCAGAGCGCCGTACAGCTTGGCGCAGGCGGCGGCGAAGGCGTCCAGCTCGTCGCGTTTGAGCTTGTATTCTCCGAAGCCGATCCGGTCAAGATCTCTCCACAGTCTTCTGAGCTCCTCGGGCACGACTATGAAGATCCCTCTCTCTGTTTTGAAGGCCGTCATAAGGCAGAACATGAGCGCGCTGCGATGCCGCGGCAGGACGACTCCTTCGTCGTTGATGAAGGTCTCCCCCGCCGCTCTGCGGAAAAGCAGGAAATCCGCCTTCGGTATCGCGAGCAGTATCATTTTCAGATTTTCGGGCTCAAGCAGCCAGCGGGCCGCCGCTCTTCCGTCCCCGGTCCCTATCACTCCGCACAGCGCTTCGATATCCTCCCGGCTCCGCAGCGCGATGTGCTCATCCAAAGCGAAGCAGGGCTCGCAGGGACAGGCGAAGTCGGCGTTGAGCGCCGAAGACGCCGAATTCGTGTTGTCATTAACGTTCTTCATACGCACATTATAATTCCGTATTGCCTTTTTTACAGGCATCCGCTCCGACAGAACGATGTCGGAGCGGATGTGTTTTTTCGGACAACGGATCTCCGTTTTATTTCGTCAGCTTGTATGCGAGCGTTGTTTTCACGGGATACTGCTCGCTGAGGTCATCGATCAGCTCGTCGTACTTATCCTGCGAGAGCAGCTCGGAGGATATCGTTTCACGGTAGTTGTCTCCGTAACCGTCCATGCGTATCAGATAATACGTGCTTCCGTCTTCGATCACACTGAAGTCGCCCTCGGTGCGTCCTTCCTCAAACGCATATTCGTTTACAAGGCCGGAAACGAAAGCGTCCTTGGACATGCCGGTGTAGGCTCCGCCCGTGGCAGCCGAAACGGCGTCCTGCGAATAGCGTACCGCGAGGTCCTCAAAGTTCTCGACCGTGGGATTTTCTGAATACTGTGCGGCGACGTCGTCCGCCAGATCCTTTGCCGCCCGGATCGCTTCCTCGCTTATCTCGCCGGTCTCCTCGTCGGCCTCAGCGGAAACGGTGATCACGTGATAATCGGCCAGCTGATAATCGTTGTCTTCGATCCCTATGAACATCAGTGCGTAATAACCGTTATCGCTCTCCATCACGACGGTGTCTCCGTAGCTCCTGCCGTCGTCGGTGAACCATTCTCTCCACTCTTCGGAAAGTCCCTGAGGAGTGGACTTGGATATAATGCTGCTTTTATCATAGTACTTATACAGCTCGTCTTCTCCGCAATTATCGAGTACAGCCTGATAGAAGGCGTCCTCGTCGCCGCTTGCCGCGGCAACGAGCTCCGCTTTCGCTTTCGCGTCGTTCATGGCGATCTCGGGATCGACCTCTTCCTCTTCCGAGCCGGACGCCGCGGCGGAGTAATATGAGGCATAAGTCACCTTATCGTAAGAATTGCGCACGGTTTCGTAGTATTCCTCAAGCTCCTCTTTGCTGAAGCCGTTTTTCCAGTCTTCAACGAGCTTCTGACTGTAATCGGAGGCATAATGGACCTTTTCGAGCATGCTTCTGATCGTCTTTTCCGTAACGCCCTTGCCTATATTCATATTAAGGAACGTATTGAAGTTTTTGAAGCCCGCCTCGGTAGCGGCGGCGCGCATGGAGTCCACCGCGTGGTCGGCTGCGGCCTTGAAATCGTCCGACTCGGGATAGCCTTCCGCATGTCCCTTATCCCACAGCGCGGCGATCTGCACAAGGTTGTCTACCGCGGACTCTCTGAAATAATCGTCCCACGTCTGAGTATCGGAATACTGCTGCTCGCTGAGAGGCTTGGAGGTGTCGATTATATACGAGATATACTGCCCGTAGGTGTTATACAAATTCTGATAGGTCGTCTGATAGACAAGGTATTTTTCGTAATCGAGATCAGCCTTGGTAAATTTCCAGTCGCCCGCCTTGACAGACGGAACTCCGGTATACAGCAGGGTGGAATTTACCAGCACGAGGAATATCAGCAGAACGACAACGACGATCGCCGCTGCGGTGGCGATCTTTTTTCTCGCCTTTTTCTTCTGTACCTCGTTTACCGCGCGTACCTGACGTTTCTCCGACCCTTCTCCGCGCTGCTGTTTACGCAGATTTTTTTCTCTCGAAGCGCTCATATGAAAACCAATCCTTCACATAGATTTGCTCGTTTGCCGTGCGGCTCGCGGCCGCACGAAAAGAAACACGGCTTTTGACCGTGGCTAATATTATAAATCACGACAGCGGATAATGCAATATTATTTTACGGTTGAATAATCATACCCGCCAATGCGCCGGCAGATGTCTATAGGCGAAGGGAGTCGAACCTCTGCCGCCCGAGAACGTATCTTTTCGGCGCCTTTTGCCCTTTTTTTTTGCAAGGCGACAGCCTTGCCGCATCAAAAAGAACAAAAATCACTCGAAAATCTCCCGCTCTCGGGTG
>JAEEGK010002885.1_pt1 | contig 43077 bp, 30 predicted proteins | sample 8958771 | NCBI WGS metagenome assembly JAEEGK01 (sample SAMN16246547, study PRJNA631951) | gut metagenome | biome: gut microbiome; feature: rumen; material: SC-attached | host: Bos | place: Iran: Karaj | collected 2018-10
GAGCGAGGCAATTGCCAGAAGGGAAAGCGTTCCTACAATCTGGTCCGCATACTTAATTCTGAATTTCATTACTTTTTGTCCTTATGATTCTGTTAGTGACCACGCCTGAATCAAAAACATACCGGTTACCGTCAAAGGTTTTTATAAACTCGGTGTCGTGACTAACGTAAATCAATGTATGTTTTTTATTATAGCAAAAATCCTTGAGCATTGAAACAAATATATTTGTGGTTCGTTCATCAAGAGATTCTGTAGGTTCATCCAAAAAAAGAATATCAGGGTTGCAGATAATCGCACGGGCAAAGCCAACCATTTTCTGTTCGCCGATTGAAAGGCCGGCTGGTCTGATTGTGATTGGTTTTTCGCAGCCGACGAGTGTATAAACTTCGTAAATGCGTTTTTTTCGTTCTTCGGCAGACATCTTAGGGTAGTGGATTCTCAGTGGGAGTTCAAGATTCTGATATACGTTTTGATTCTGCCATAAAGCTGAGTTCTGGAACATAAAACCTGTTCGAACACGAAAAGCTTCATTTTCCTTTCGTGTCATCATAGAAACATCTTTTCCATTATAAAGCAGCTTTCCTCTTGTTGGTGTAGTTATTCCTGCAATAAGCTTTAATGCAGAAGATTTTCCACCGCCCGGTTCGCCCAGAAAAGCAGTAATTGTGCCTTCTTCCACGGTAAGAGACAAATCCTCTACGATGGTGTAGTCGTTTGCTAAAAATGAGATTTCCTGCATTTCGAACAAAGGAGTTTTTTCAGAAGACATAAGACAACACCGTTATAAAAGCATCTGCAATAATACACCAGACAAAGGCTTTAGAAACAGCCCTTAAGCCTGCCATTGGGATTTCTGTTGTTGCATAACCTGCATTAAATCCATAAAGAGTTGCTGCGCCCGAAATTATCATGCCGAAAATCAGGCTTTTTCCCAGAGAAATTAAGATTGTTTCTACTGTGATTGCCTTGAACAGGCTGTTAAAGTATTCGGGAATATCTGTTGTTGAAATAAACTGTACTACAATCGATGGTAACATGAGTCCGAAAATAGAAAAATAAATGTTCAGGAAAAAGAGTGATAAAGTTACGGCAATGAAACGGGGAGCGGCAAGGTGGGTAATCGGGTCTACGCCGGTAGCGATGTATGCTTCGATTTCGTGGCCAACTACCATTGTGCTGAGCTCGGTTGCGATTGCAGTTGCCGAACGCGCAGTTACTACAAATGCTATGAGCAGGGGCCCAAGTTCCCGCATTACTATTAAAACTAAAAGGTCGTAAGTAAGCTTTGCCTGTCCGATTGAAACCAGAAATGTATTTCCAAGCAGAATTACCGAGGTTCCGATTCCTACTGCAAGTACACCGCAGATTGGAAGTGCTTCAACGTATGTAAAAAGCAGCTGCATGATGAGGATTTTTCTTGCAGCCTTTCCACGGAACATAAATATAAACGAACTGATAATGAGTTTTCCCAGATAACCCACAAAATAGAAAAAATCCGAAATATTTGTCCGTATCGATTTTCCAAGCTGCTTTACCATGCTTTTCTGCCTTTTTTAATTCATAAAGATAGTTTTACTCTTTAATTATCGGCAGGAATAGCTAAAAACTGTTGCATTATTTTTATTTGTGTTTTTTATTAAGTTTTCTCTGTTTATGCTTTTTCCGCCAGTTCTTCCCAGCGGGCATACTTATTTTCCAGAGATTCACAAACTTCTTTGTAGCGTTTTGTTACTTCCTGCAGCTTTTCAAAATCCCCGATAGACATTTGTGCTTCAAGTTCAGTTTTTTCTTTTTCAAGCTGCGGGATTTCGGTATCTAAGGCTTCGAACTCTTTCTGCTCTTTGAAGGTGAGTTTCTTTTTAGTGGCACTGGCTGGCTGTTGTTCATTTGGGACTGCCTGTTCCGATTGTGCCTGCAGTTTTTGATCAAACTGTTTTTGTTCGTTCTTTCTAGAGTCTTTTTCTTCCTTCTCTTTTTGCTGGCGCAGTTCTTCCCTGTATTCAATATACTCCGAACATTTGCCTACAAACCCGCTGATGGAACCGTCTTCTTCAAGAATGAACAGGGAATCAACAGTTTTGTCCATAAAGTAGCGGTCATGGCTTACGAGCAGGAGACAGCCTTCGTAGTTCATCAAAAACTGTTCGAGTATATTCATGGTGAAGATGTCAAAGTCGTTTGTAGGTTCGTCAAGAATCAAAAAGTTTGGATTTTCCAGGAGCAGGCGGACAAGATAAAGACGTTTACGCTCACCGCCGGAAAGTGTACTTACCGGTGAATGCTGGATTTTTCCTTCAAATCCGAACTCTTCCAGGAAACGGGAGGCACTTACTTCTTTTTTTCCGTCGTTTAAGGTCATACGCTCGGCAGTTTCCTTTATGTATTCAAGGACGGTAAGGTTTGTGTCTTTGAACTGCGGGTTCTGGGTGTAGTAGCCGAACTTTGTATTCAAGCCCACTTCTACGTTGCCGGTGTCTGGCTTAAGGTTTCCTGTGACGATGTTAAGGAATGTGGTTTTACCGCTGCCGTTATCGCCAAAGATTCCGATTTTCTGTCCCTTGGTGAACTTGTACGAAAAGTTACCAATAACTGGTATTGTTTTCGATTCTTCCTGTGCAACAAAACCTTTCGGGTAATTCTTACTTATATTGTGCAATTCCAGCACTTTTCCGCCCAACCGCTTACCTTTAACTTCAAATGTAAAGCCTTTATCTGCCTGGAACTTTTCGCGGTTGATAAGCTGTTCGTCTCGCTGGATTCGGGCTTTAATTTTTGTGCCGCGTGCACATGGCCCTCGTAAAAGCCAGTCGCGTTCAAAACGTAGTACCGATTCTATGCGCCGTTCTGTATTTTCTTCGATTTCGGCCTCGGTTTCCTTTTTTTCCAGATACTGCGAATAGTTTCCCTGATAAAGCTTAAGCTTGTTTCGTGCCAGTTCGTATATGTTTGTGCAGACTGCATCAAGAAAGTAGCGGTCGTGGGTAACCATAAGTACGGAACGTTTTGTTTCCTTAAGATAGTTCTGCAGCCAGGTGATAGTCGTTATGTCCAGATGGTTTGTAGGCTCGTCGAGCAGCAGAATCTTCGTGTCTTCAACAAGAACCTGGGCCAGGGCGACTTTTTTTATCATTCCGCCGGAGAGTGTCCCCATTTTTCGTTCAAGGTCTGTAATGCCCAGTGTTGAAAGTATTGAGCTTATCTGCGATTCGTAATTCCACAGGTCAAGGTTATCCATTTGCAGGAGGATTTGGTCATAGCGTTTTTGTGTGCCAGAAGAGGTGCCTGTGCCGGTACCTGTTCCAGCTGCCATTTCTTCGCAAAGTCTTGTATATTCATTTATAATCTGCAATTTTGGCGAATCATTTTTAAAAATATGCTGACGGATTGTATCTTGTGGATTAAAAGCAGGATTCTGTGGCAGAAAGGAAACTCCGGCTTCTTTGTTCAGTACCACGGTACCTTCATCAGGTTGAAGCACACCAGAAATAGTGTTAAGCAACGTGGATTTTCCTGTACCATTTCGTCCTATAAGGGCAGCCTTTTCTCCGTCCTGTAACCCAAAGGTAACGCCCGTAAAAAGTGGTTTTTCCCGTCCTATTTTAGCCAGATTATTGATAGAAAGCAGATTCATAGGAGAATTATAATAAAAAAAAGTGTTATTGAGAATCAATAGATTTGTATTATTTAAAAATCAGTGGTAAAATATATATTTATAGGAGACTCTTAAAAAGGGAGATTAAAGATGATGAAAAACTATCTTAAAAAAATCGCTTTGATTACAGTTTTAATGACATTGGCAGGGGTGTTGTTCGCTCAGGGAAAAAAATCTGTCGACACAAAAATTATTTCAATTGACAGACACGGAAATATGAACCTTGAAATTACCAATTCAAAGTTTGCTGCAAAAGGTTTTGCTGCCAGCGATATGGTAAACGTAAAAGTTGGAAACTTTAAGTTTACTGCTCCGATTGTAAAAGATTATAGTGATGTTGATAATGGAGAGTATCTTGTAAGAATTAATGGAGAAGAGGTTTCTATAGCTATCAATATGGGAAACCTTCAGAATGTTTCCGGCGCCGAGATGGGCACTCCTGTAAATATTACATTAAAGGAAAAACAGGGATATCTTATTACTTATCAGGTAAAACGCCTTGTAAGAAGTGATGATAGAGAAACCTATTCTAGTGATGAAGTATTTGCAAACTTCCGTGAAGTAAAGATGGGCAGCATTGGTGCTGGAAAACTTTACAGGTCTTCAACTCCTGTAGAAGAGGATAATCCTCGCGCCCCTTATGCAGCAGCTCTTCTTGAAAAAAATCATATTACATCTGTAATTAATCTTGCAGATTCTCAGACAAAGTATCTTTCAAGGGAAAATATACCAGAATATTGTGGCAAGCTTTATGATGAAGGCAAAATCTTGTTTATGAGCATGAGTGCTTCTTATTCTTCAGATGAGTTCCCTGGTGAATTACATGATATTCTTCTGTTCATTGCAGAAAATCCTGGTAATTCATTCTGTGTTCACGGAAAGGAAGGAAAAATACGAACAGGTTATGTTTGCGCCGTACTCGAAGCTTTGTGTGGTGCTTCTATGGAAGAAATTGAAAAGGATTATATGATTACTTTTGAAAACTACTACAGTCTCAAGCGAAACAAGCAGCAGTATGAAAATCTTCAGAAGACAATTCCATATCTCTTCCAGCACATGAATGGCGGCAGCAAGGCAAATCCTAAAAAAATACAGCAGATAACGCAAAAGTTCCTTAAAACAAAAGCCGGTCTCACCGACGAGCAGCTTGCTCAGGTTGTAAAGAACTTGCAATAGAAAAAATCAAAGAAGAGAGTTCGAATTAAAAAAAAGTCACGAAATTGTACAATATATAGAAAAATAGTTTGAATCTTTTTTATGGAGTATTTTTTTGATGGCGGATTTTCAGATTAGACAGATTATCAATGTAGACAAAGACAAATGCGTTAACTGCCACCTTTGTGTTTGGACCTGCCCTGTAAAAATGTGTAACGATGGTTCCGGTGACCACGTAAGCGTTAATTACAAGCTTTGTATAGGCTGCGGTCAGTGTCTTACAGCCTGCATTCACGGTGCAAGATATGGTATTGACGATTTTGGCGCATTTATGCAGGACTTAAAGAAAGGCACAAAGATGATTGCCATAGTGGCTCCGGCAGTTTCAGTTTCTTTTAAGGGAAAGGATCTGGAACTGAACGGCTGGTTACAGTCTCTTGGTGTAGAAGCATTCTTTGATGTCAGTTTTGGTGCGGAGCTTACCACTAAATCTTATGTAGAGCATCTTAAGAAAAACAATCCTAAGCTTGTAATTGCCCAGCCATGTCCGGCACTTGTTTCCTTCTGTGAAATGTACAGACCTAATCTTTTAAAATATCTTGCTCCGGCAGACAGTCCAATGGGACACATAATGAAGATGATCAGGCGCTACTATCCTCAATACAAGGATTATAAGATTGCCGTAATTTCACCTTGTTATGCAAAACGTCGTGAGTTTGATGAAACTGGTCTTGGCGATTATAACGTTACGATGAAGTCTATTGAGTCGTATCTCAGGGCAACACAGACTAAGCTTTCGAGCTTCCCTAAAGTAAAATACATTAATCCTGTTGCAGAAAGAGGCGTTGGTTATTCAACTCCTGGTGGATTAATGCATACGGCAGAAAGATTTGTTCCTGGCATTTCTGCACAGACCCGTAAAATTGAAGGTCATCCGGAGATAATAGAATATTTTGTTCAGCTTGCTAAATCTATGGATAAGGGAGATAAACCTGTTTTTAAGTTGATTGACTGCTTGAGCTGCGGACACGGCTGTAATTCTGGTCCTGCAACCGCTGTAGATAAAATGACTCTCGATGAAATGGAAGGCTATATTGAGGCAAGAAAAGCTGATCGTGAAAAGTATTGGAAGACCTCAGAAATGCGTAGAAAAGCTTCCCTTAAAAAGTTGAATAGAACAATCAATAAATATTGGGAGCCGGGGCTTTACACTCGAACTTACGAAGACCGAAGCAGTATTTTTAAGTCTATTATTAAGAATCCTACCCAGGCTCAGATTGATGAGATTCACTTTAATATGGGTAAGCGCACAAAAGAAGATATTTTGAATTGCGGTGCCTGCGGTTATCGTTCCTGTGAGCAGATGGCTGTTGCAATCTTTAATGGTTTGAACAAGCCGGAAAACTGCCGACACTATAAGAATTATCAGCTTGAAGAAGCCAATGCTGCTCACAGTATAGAGATTCAGAATGCAATTGACCAGGTAAAGAAAACTTCTCTTAATCAGCTTGGTGATAATGACCGTGATGTTAATGCAATTCACAATGTTTCAAATACGATGTTTGACAGTGTAAATAATTCTGCCGCCGCTATTGAAGAAATGATTGCAAACATTAAGTCAATCGATACTATTCTCAAAAATAACGAAGGTTCAATGCTTGCACTTTCAAATGCAACTAAAACAGGTAAATCAAGTATAGAAGAAATCAGCGTATTGATTGGTGAAATTGAAAAGAGTTCTAACGGACTTAGCGAAATGTCCAGCGTAATTCAGCAGATTTCTTCACAGACAAACCTTCTTGCCATGAATGCCGCAATTGAGGCTGCTCATGCCGGTGATTTTGGTAAGGGCTTCTCTGTAGTTGCTGATGAAATCCGTAAGCTTGCAGAAAGTTCTGGAAAAGAGGCTAAGCAGATTTCTGAAGTTTTGAAGGAAGTTAAGTCGCTTATAGATTCTACATTTGGAAAAGCTGTTGCGGTAAGACAGGATATTGATAATATTGTTTCTCTTGCAGATGCTGTTACGAATCAGGAGAATGTTGTTAAAAATGCGGTTGCCGAACAGAATGAAGGCGGTCAGCAGATTCTTGAAACACTCCAGGCTGTTAAGGATAGTGCACAGAGTGTAACGCAGGCTGTAGAGCATCTTAGAAAAACAACAACAAATGTCAAGGAAGCTATAAACGCTATTGACTTGAATATCTAGTAAAATGTGATATTATTCTTAGCATGGCTACTAAGAATAATTCTACCGTCGAAAACGGTACAAAAAAGACTCAAACAAAAGAATCCGCGGAAAGCAAGAAAAAGACTTCTGCGGATTCTTCTGTTAATAAGGGTGGGGAACAGAAAAAGGCTGGTGCAAAAAAGGCCACAAGTACGGAGAAAAAGCCTGCTGGCACAGAAAAGAAAGCTGCTTCTGAGAAAAAAGCTTCTGTTGCGACGGAAAAAAAGCCTGTAAGCTCAGCTGAAAAAAAAGCTCCTACATCATCAGAGAAAAAAGCTGCAACTGATAAGAAGACAACTGCAACTGAAAAGAAAGCAACTACGGTTGAGAAAAAATCAACCACGACAGAAAAAAAATCAACTGCAACTGAGAAAAAAGCCACTGCAGAAAAAAAGTCTGCTCCATCAACGGAAAAGAAAGCTATAACTGCAGAAAAAAAAGTAACTACAACAGAAAAGAAATCAACTACGGTTGAAAAAAAAGCAGCAACATTATCACCGGAAAAGAAAGCTCCAACTGCAGAAAAGAAGACAACATCATCAACGGAAAAGAAAACTTCAACAGTATCAGATAATAAAAATCCTCCAAAAGCTCAGATTCCTGAATCACAGAAAGCCGAAGAGGAGGCAGAAGAAAATCCAAAGGAAGTTAAAATCACTTTTAATGCTGCAGAGGCGGTTGAAAAAGCTGAAAAGGCAATGTCTGCAATAGAAGAATATGTTCCTGAATCTGCAAAGCCTAAGTTTTCAAAAGTAAAGAAAATTGTTATTGCAGCAGTTTCTGGCTTTGTTGTGCTTTTGTCGGCAGCCTGGTTTTTCTGCGGTAAACCGATTGTTGAGTTTGGAGCAGAAGGATTTTCTGTTTATACAACCGAAGAACCCATTCTTTATCATATTCCGGAATATCTTTCGGGAGAATATCCGCCTGAAACAAATTATGGTGAAATAAACGGAACGGGTGGAGTTTTTAATACTTCTATTGTTTTAAGTCAGGGAAAGATTACTGTTTCCGGCGATATAATGCGGGACAAGACTCCGCAGCCTGCTACAGACGGTGCTTTCAGCGAAAAGCCTTCTTCAAAATCAGCGAGTGGAACTAAAGGTTCTAATCCTGCTTCAGATTCGGGACATGCAGAAAACAGTCCGCTTTATTTTGGTAACCCGACAGATTCAATGCCCGATTCCCAAATGAATGCGAATTATCTTATGGTAAAGCCTCAGTATACGCTTTCGTATAATACAAGAACTCTTTGTCCTAACTGGGCAGCCTGGCATCTTGATAAATCAAATATGGGACCTGCCGACCGCTGTGATGATTTCCGCCCGGATGAAGATTTGCCTGAAGCCTGGTACGGTGTAAAAAAAGCCGACTACCAATACAACAAATACGGCTTTGACCGCGGCCACGTCTGTCCTTCTGCCGACAGAACTGCAACAAAGCTTGATAACTCAATGACCTTTCTTATGACTAACATGGTTCCTCAGTCACCTGACAACAACCGTGTTATATGGATGCACTTTGAAAACTATGAGCGCGAGCTGGTTAAGGCTGGAAACGAAGTTTACATAATTGCAGGCCCTTACGGAACAGGAGGAACAAGCCAGAAAGGTACTTTTGACGAAATCCCAATCACCCTGAAAAGTAAGGAAGTTCTTCATATGAATGTTCCTGCCTATACCTGGAAGGTTTTAATTGCAATCCCGGACGGTGGTGATGATATTTCCCGCATTGACGAAGAAGCGATTATAATTGCTATAAATGTACCAAACCGTATGGGCATGGGAAAAACCGGCGACTGGGAACAATACATCTGCTCGGTAGATGAAATAGAAGACATGACCGGTTATGACTTTTTTGAACTTCTACCCGATGACGTAGAAGATGCCATCGAAAGCCGTAAATACGTTTATACAAAATAGTGATACTTTTATTCTAAGAATAACTGTAAAAATACGATAACGTAAGATTTATTATAGACAAGGATTGTCGGAGCAAGTCCGACAATGACAAAATAGTTGAGTCCGACAATGATTTTTAATAGGAGATGTTATTATGAATAAGAAAATAGAAAAGCTTCTTAGCGAACTTACTTTGGAAGAAAAAGCTGGACTTTGTTCAGGAAAAGATTTCTGGCGTTCAAAGGCTGTAGAGCGTTTAGGCATTCCATCTATTATGGTGAGCGACGGCCCGAGCGGCTTACGAACTCAGAATGAAAATGGCAAAGATGAAAACGATTCTCGTGTATCTGTAAGCTTTCCTTCCGGCTGTGCAACAGCTTCTTCTTTCGACAGGGAGCTGCTTAAACGCGAAGGCGAGATTCTTGGTGAAGAAGCAAACAACTACAATGTTTCGACTTTACTTGGACCTGCAATCAATATAAAACGTTCTCCTTTGTGCGGACGTAATTTTGAATATCTTTCTGAAGATCCGTATATTTCCGGTGAGTTAGGTGCGGCTTACATAAACGGTGTTCAGTCTAAAAACGTAGGAACATCTCTTAAACATTTTGCTGCAAACAATCAGGAAACAAACAGATTCTCTGAATCGGGAATGATTGATGAAAGAACCCTGCGCGAAATCTATCTGGCCGGCTTTGAAGCCTGTGTAAAAAAATCAAGTCCGGCAACAATTATGTGTTCGTACAACGCAATTAACGGCGAGCTTTCTTCTGAAAATAAATGGCTTTTGAATGATGTGCTCCGCGAAGACTGGGGTTATAAAGGAATGGTTGTTTCCGACTGGGGTGCTGTTTATAACCGCGTAAAGGGAATTAAGGCAGGTCTTAATCTTGAAATGCCATACAGTGGTGGTCTTACAGATAACGATATTGTTGAAGCTGTAAAAAACGGAACTCTCACAATGGAAGAGCTTGATAAATCGGTAAGCTGTGTTTTGGAATGGGTTTTTAATTATGTTGAAAATAAGCAGGCTGGCACTTACGATATGGATAAGGATCATGAAGAATCTGGAAAGATTGCACAGGAATCATGCGTTCTGTTGAAGAATGAAAATAAAGTGCTTCCATTATCAAAAAGACAGAAGGTTTTATTTGTAGGTGCATTTGCCGCAGAACCAAGATATGGTGGCGGTGGAAGCTCAAAAATTAAATGTTACAAATTGACCGATGCGCTTACTGCTGCGAAGAATGCCAGAATAAGTGTTGAATACGCACAGGGCTATGGAAAGGATTTTATTACATCAGATAAAAAGCTTGCGGCTGCTGCTGTAAAGGCTGCGGCTGAAGCAGACAAGGTTGTTATATTTGCAGGTCTTCCGGAAAGCTTTGAATCGGAAGGGGCAGACAGAACCAGTCTTGATATGCCGGCTGCACAGAATGAGCTTATAGAAAAACTGGCAGCGGTAAACAAAAATGTAATTGTCGTTCTTCATAACGGTTCGCCGGTTGCAATGCCTTGGGTAGATAAGGTTAGCGCTATTCTTGAATGTTATCTTGGTGGTGAAGATATTGGAACTGCTCAGATTAATCTTTTGTACGGAAAGGCAAACCCTTGTGGTAAGCTTGCAGAAACTTTCCCAATCAGGCTTGAAGACACTCCTTGCTTTATGAACTTCCCTGGTAACGGCCGCGAAACCTATTATACAGAAGGAATCTTTGTTGGTTACCGCTGGTACGATTGCAGGAAAATGCCGGTGCTCTTTCCATTTGGACACGGCTTGAGCTACACCAAGTTTGAATATAAGGATATAAAGCTTAGTTCAAGCTCCATAAAGGATAAAGCTGGCCTTGATGTTTTTGTGACTATTAAGAACAAGGGAAAAATGGAAGGAAAAGAAATTGTTCAGCTTTATGTTGCAGATAAAACCGGTGTAGAAATCCGCCCTGTAAAAGAGCTGAAAGGTTTTGAAAAAGTATTCTTAAAGGCTGGCGAAGAAAAAACTGTAAAAATCAGCCTTGATCAGCGTTCTTTTGCTTACTGGAATAAAGATACTCACAGCTGGTATGCACCAAGTGGTGAATATGAAATACTAGTTGGTGCTTCTTCGGCAGACATAAGGTTATCTGCAAAGCTTAATGTTACTTCATCATCAGGAAAAGCCTTTAACATAACTCCGCAGACAACTATGGGCGATATGCTCAAGGTAAAGGAAATGGCAAAACTGATTGCAAAGGATTATAAAAAAGCCTGTGCAATTATGGACAATGTTACCGACGAAGAGTTTGAGAAAAAGTTCCCATTCCCTAAGGTTGCAATGCTTGGTATGATACAAAGTGCTCCATTCCGCACCCGCCGTGGTAAAGACGGTTTAAACACTTTTGAAGATATTCAGAAGTACGTGGATGAGTTGAATGAAAAACTGAAATAGTGCGCAAAGTGTACTGGTGAATTAAGTTCAATGATGTACAATGCATACTAAATTGCTCAAAGGAAGTAATCAAAAATGATTCGTTTGCTTGCTAAGTTATTCATAAAAAACAATAAGGATTATAAGAACCAGACTGTACGCGAAAAGTATGGCATTCTTTGCGGCGGATTCGGGATTTTTCTGAATGTAATTCTCTTTGCACTCAAGTTTATTTTTGGTACGATTGCGGCTTCGGTGGCAATGGTGGCAGATGCGTTCAACAACCTTTCCGATGCCGCTTCATCCATTGTGCAGATTTTAGGATTCAAGCTTGCCTCCAAAAAGCCCGATTCTCAGCATCCTTTTGGACACGGGCGGCTGGAATATGTTTCGGGACTTGCAATTTCGTTCCTTATCCTGCTGATGGGTTTTGAATTGATTAAGTCCTCGGTTACAAAGCTGATTAATCCACAGCCGCAGAATTATAATCTTTTTTCTATTCTTGTAATGGGCTTTGCAATTTTGATTAAGTTCTATATGTATTTGTATAACCATCAGATTGCAAAAAAGATTGATTCTGTAACAATGGAAGCAACTGCAAAAGACAGCTTCAGCGATATGATTTCAACTTCTGTTGTAATTATTTCCATCATTCTTTCGCGCTTTACGAGTTTTCCTGTTGATGGAGTTGCCGGAATTATTGTAGGGCTGTTTATTCTTAAAACCGGCTATGAAGCTGCAAAAGATACAATCGGTCCTCTGCTTGGTAATCCGCCGTCCAAAGAGCTTGTTGAAGAAATTGAAAAGGAGCTTTTACAGCATAAGCCTATAATCGGTATGCACGATTTGATTGTTCACGATTACGGTCCGGGGCGAATGATGATTTCGCTTCATGCAGAAGTTCCCGGTGATATGAACATTTTTGATTTGCACGATGTAATTGATGTTGCCGAGGTTATGATTTCGAAAAAGTTCAACTGCAGCGTTGTGATTCACATGGACCCGATTGATACGAATAATACTAAGCTCGAAGAACTAAAAAAAGTTTTGGCCGAAGAATTGCCAAAAATCGACAGCAAGCTTATGTTCCACGATGTACGGATGGTTCCGGGACCAACTCATACAAATCTTATTTTTGATGTTGTAAAGCCTTTTGAATGTGCGTTGACCGATGAACAGCTGATTACAGCAATTAACATTGCAGTTCAACAGCATGATAAGAGCGTTTTCTGTGCAGTTACGATTGATGCACCTTACGTGTAGGATTGTTTGTCACTGTAGAACTATTTGTCATTGTCGGACTTGATCCGACAATCTTCTATAGGTTACATAAGAATAATGAATGTCATTTTCTTCGCAGTTTGCTTCTATTGTTTTAGTCCATCTGCCGGTTAGCTTTGGAAAGTGGCGGTCACCAGGGAAAGAAGCGTCTATTTCTGTGGCATAAACTGTTTTTGCGTATGGAAGAGTCTGACGGTAGATTTCTTCGCCACCTGCTACAAGGATTTCTTTTTCGGTGGAACTTGTGCCTGTCGGTGTACCAGTCGCATTATCAGAGAGTTCTTCTGCATTCACACAATATTCAATCGCTTTTTCAATGCTATCCACCAGCACACAGCCTTCCGGTGCAGCCTTCATCGTTTTTGAAACTATTACGATTGTACAGTAGGGGAGTGCACGTCCTATTTCTTCAAACGATTTTCGTCCCATTATAATATGTTTGTTGTGGCAAACCTGTTTAAAACGAGTTCGCTCAGACGTGAGACTCCAGGGAATCTTACCATCTGAGCCGATTACGCGGTTTTTGTCGTAGGCAACAAGTAAGGCAATGTTTAGCTTTTCTAAATCCAAAATGTTATTCCTGAAAGCTTAGGCTTCAACCTCTACCAGAGAAGCAACCTTCTGTGGCTGTGCGTAAACACTTCTTGCATTTCTATATGGATTTTTGAAGTTCTGAATCTGGTTGCGGATACTTTCAATATGAACTCTGAGCAAATCTCGGTTGATTTCGTTCTGCTTGAGGACACGATTCTGCAAATCAGAAAGTTCATTCTGCAGCTGCTGAATAGACTGAGCTTCTTTTTCATCATTTGCAGCAGATGAATTACCTGGAACTGCAGCTGCAGATTTGTACATCTGAGCCATAGGAACAATTACTTTCTGTAAGTTTGCAATGTTCTTTACAACCTGCTGTTCAAGTTCTGTATGTGCAATTAAGCTTTCCGGATTTTCTGATGAAATAGAATCCTGCTGTTTTTCAAGAACAGTAAGGTATTCCTGGAACTTTGCTCTCTGCTGTTCAAGCAATGTTCTGAATCTTCTTAAAAGTGCAACTCGTTCGTTTAATTCTTCCTGTGTAATTTCTGCCATAATAGTGTCCCCTCTTTATTAATTTACCCCGTAATATTAAGTACGTTTTCAACTTTAGCGGCTGGTGCGTTGGCGGTGCTGCTGGCAATTTTGCGCCAGGAATCTACAAGCTCGTTGAGCATTTTGATGATAAAGTTGATTTTATCCCTGTTGTGCGTAATGTTTATAGATACCAGCTCTTCGTTAAAGAATACATAAAGCGACATAAGATTTTTAGCAATATCGCCGCCTTTATCCATATCAAGCGAAACCTGAAGCTCAGTAATTATAGCCTGAGTTTTCTGAATGCAGATTCCGAACTTTTCAATATTGCCCGGTTTAATCTTGCCGTCAATTTCTACATAATTCAAAGCAGTATTCAGCTGCTTGATTGCTCCCTCGTACAACAGAACAACCAGTCTTCCCTGACTTGCAGTGCTTATGTTCGTCTTCTGATAAGCGTTATAAGCGTTCTGATATCCCATAAAAACCTCCTGATGGGATCCCTGAAAGTTCATCTTCCAGGAATACTAAGACGGTTTTGGCAACACGTCAGTTTATTGTCGGAAAATAAAAACAATACTTAAGGAAAAATTACAAAATATATAAAAAAAGTGTTATTTTAGTGACAATTTGAATTATTATCAGTATATTTAATAAAGCTATCTTTAAAATAGCTATCTTTAAATGGAAAAAGTGAACAAAATTGATTTTATAGGATTTTTAAATGGCAGAAAATCAGACAGACGACAAAGATAAGAAAAACAATGATGAGAATGATCCCTACAAATTCTTTAAATTTGCAGGGCCGGAAGATAATAAAAACAATAATAAGGACAAGAAAAAGAAACCGAAATTTTCATTTATCGGTGTGCTTCTGCTTTTGCTCTGTGCTTTTGCAGTTATAGACGTATTTTTCCTTTCAAAAACTGATAATTTGATTGATTATTCAGAATTTAAGCAGATGATTGAAGACGGAAAAATTGTTTACGTAGAAATTGGTGAAAACTATATTACCGGTTACGGTCCTTCTTCTACAATAAACCTTGGTTCTGGTAATGATAAAGGAATCCAGCTTTTCCAGCCAAAATCTATTAAAAGTGCAGAACAGTATAAAACAGCCTCTGTCCTTATGCAGAACTTTATAGATTTGCTCGACGAAAAAGGCATTCAGTATAAGTTTGTGATGAAGCAGAATAATTATTTTATTCAGCTGCTCATAAATCTTATTCTGCCGTTTGGCTTGATTCTTCTATTTTATTTCTTTATTTTCCGAAAAATGGGCGGTGGATCCGGTGGCGGCGGAATGGGAAGTATCTTTAATGTTGGTGCTTCCAGAGCAAAGGTTGTTGAAGAAGGAAAGATTAAAACACGTTTTGCAGATGTTGCCGGTGTTGATGAAGCAAAGGAAGAGCTTGTAGAAGTTGTTGACTTTTTGAAATCGCCTAAGAAATATACGGATATTGGTGGAAAAATACCGAAGGGTGTTCTTCTGGTTGGCGACCCTGGAACTGGTAAAACACTTCTTGCACGTGCGGTTGCCGGTGAAGCTGGAGTTCCATTCTTCAGCATATCTGGTTCTGACTTTGTTGAAATGTTTGTTGGTGTTGGTGCCAGCCGTGTACGAGATCTGTTTAAGCAGGCACGTGAAAAAGCTCCGTGTATTATTTTTATAGATGAAATTGATGCGCTTGCAAAGAGCCGTGCAAACGGTTTCAGCAGTAACGATGAGCGTGAACAGACTTTAAACCAGCTTCTTGTAGAAATGGATGGTTTTGATAACGAAAAAGGACTTATAGTGCTTGCCGCTACAAACCGTGTTGACGTTCTTGACCCTGCAATTCTGCGTCCAGGACGTTTTGACCGTCAGGTTCCTGTAGAAAAGCCTGATGTAACTGGTCGTGAAGCAATTCTCCGCATCCATGCAAAGAATGTTAAGCTTGACAGTGATGTTGACTTTACTTCGCTTGCACACGGAACAACAGGTTTTGCAGGAGCAGATCTTGCAAACGTTGTAAATGAAGCTGCAATCCTTGCCGTACGCAATGGCCGGAAAAAGGTTACCATGGCAGATTTCAACGATGCAATTGATAAGGTAAGCATCGGTCTTAAGAAAAAGACACGCAGCGAAAACGAAAAGGAACGCAAGATTGTTGCATTCCACGAAACAGGTCACGCCCTTATGGGAGCTTTCACCCCGGATTACCCACCTGTAAACAAAATTACAGTGGTGCCACGTTCACACGGAATTGGCGGCTTTACACAGTATCGCGATGAAGAAGAAAAGACACTTCAGACCCAGAGTGATTTAATTAATGAAGTTGATGTAATGCTTGGTGGACGTGCCGCAGAACAGGTTGTTTTCGGCGAGATTTCTACAGGTGCTGCAAACGATATCAGCCGTGCAACAGATATTCTTAAACGCATGATTACCGATTTTGGTATGAGCGAAAAGTTCAAGAATATGACACTTGGAAAGGGTGTCCGCGGTTATGCAGGCGGCGAACCTGAGCTTATCCGTGAGTTCAGTGAAGAAACACAGAAGTATATTGATGAAGAAATTGCCCGTATCATGAACGAGCGATACGAATATGCAGTTAAGCTTCTTACCGAACATAAAGAATTGCTCGATTACATTGCCACCCGCCTTATGGAAAAAGAAACTATGGACGGCAAAGAGTTCGCTGAAATAATCAAAGGTGAACAGCACTGCAAAGAATTAAGCGATAATTCTATTGAAGAAAAAGCTTCTGCAGAAAAAGCTTCCAAAAAATCTAAGGCAAAAGTCGAAGAAAAGCCGGAAACAGAAGTAAAAGCTAAACCAAGAACCAGAAAAAAGGCTGATTCTGAAGCAAAAAAATCTGAATAACTGCTGCTAGTGACAATTTGATGATTAAACGCTATAATCTTTAGAATATGAAGAAAAGATGTTTTTTATACATGACCATTCTTTTTATTACAAGTTCCGTTTGGTCACAAGGTATCACTACAGCAAGTGCCTATTTCAAACAAATCTCAGAATACTACGGCTCACTCAAAGATTACGAAGCCGATTTTGAAATAAAAATTGAAAAGCAGGAAACCGCCGGAAAGCTTTCCTATAAAGCACCTGATTTACTGCGTATGGACTATTCCACACCGGAAAATCAGGTAATCTGTTTTAACGGCGATATGCTTACAATCTATCTTCCGGATTCATCAGCTGTATTGCAGCAGTCAATCACACAGGAAAACGGAAGTGCCGCTTCTCTTTCTACACCACAGGGACTTTCACTTTTAAGCCGCTACTATACCGTTGCCTACGAAACAGGCCAGACAGCCGAACCTCTTGAAAAAGGCTCCGACGAAATGGTCGTAAAGTTTATCCTTACAAAGAAAAGTAATACCGAAGCTTTTAAGTATATAAAAATAGCAGTAAACGAGGACACAAAGCTTATTCGAAGAATTGAAGCCGTAACACCAAAAAACGAAACCTTTATCTTCAATTTCTTTGACTATAAGGTAAATCAGGATATTTCCGATGCAAGGTTTATTTACGACCCGCCATCCTCAGCTAATAACTTTAATAATTTCCTGTTTGCGGAGTAATTGTAATTATGGAAAGTTTTGGCGAAATCCTTCATAACACTCGAGTAGAAAAAAATCTTGATATAGATAAAATTGCAAGGGAAATCTCAATAGAGAAAAAATATCTTCAGGGACTTGAAGATGAAGATAACAGTGTTTTTCCCGGCGAAGCTTACATGATAGGCTTTTTAAGAAACTATTCTGCCTATCTTGAACTCGATACCGAGTTTATGCTCAAGCTTTACAACAACAAAAAGATTCAGGAATCACCTGTGCCGGAAGGACTTATAGCTAAACGCCGTCCGCGCTGGCTTATTCCTGCAATTATAATTCCTCTTGTTTTCCTTGTTGGTGTTGCAGTTACAATTACAGTTTTACTTCTTTCAAAACGAAAGCCTGACGATGATTCTCTTGTTGTAGTTACAAATAATTCAAAGAATGCCCAGTATGTGCTTGATGATACAAAGTTTACACAGCGTGTTTACAAGGGAGACCAGTTCCTTGTTCCAACAGAAAAGGGGCAGATTGTTCTTACAGTAAGAGACACTCTTTCATCCTTTGGACTCGACACACCGGCCGGAGTTTTCTATACAGATCTGGCAGAAGAATCAGAAATTGATATAAACGGAGACTCAGTTGCAGACCTGATTATTTATGTTTCCGATATTTCCTATACTGATGAAAACCGCGGTGTAGAGCTTAGTGTTCTTGTTCGTCATGGAATGCAGGCACAGGAACAGAATGCAACTCTGGTTGACGAGATTCCATTTATCACCGACATAAAATCTAAGCATCCACAGAAGGTTATTGTTGAAGATAACCGTGCTTATCCGTTTACGCTCAACGCAAGCTTCCGCGGACCTTGTCTGTTCCGAAGCCGTGTTGATAATTCAGAATCTTCCGAAACTTATTTTTCACGTGGCGAAGTTTTCACTGCAAATCCTCATAACGGTATTCGCCTTTGGATTTCTAACAGTAATACGGTTAAGTTTACGATTATTGCAGATTCAAGAACATTTGAGCTTGATATTGGTGTAGCCGGACAGGTTCTTGTAGAAGACATTAAGTGGATTAAAGATACCGACGGAAAATACAAGCTGGTAATAATTGAACTCGACTAATTTTTATATAGATTTACACGGTTGTGCCAAAAATCAAACCGATGCCGAAATAATTGTAAGTTTTCTTGAAAAAGAAGGATTTTGTTATGTTCAGAATCCTGAAATTGCTTCATTTATACTCATCAATTCCTGCGGTTTTATTCAGTCTGCAAAAAAAGAATCAATAAATGCAATTTACGAGCTCAGAGCTGCGTATCCGGATGCAAAAATAATTCTTACGGGTTGTCTTGCAGAGCGTTATTCTCAGTCTTTATATGATGATATGCCGGAGCTTGACGGTGTATTCGGTAACGGTAATCTTGCAGAAATTGCCGGCTTTATGAAAAAGTATTCGAAGAATCAAACCCGTTTGGCCCAGACTTTTCCGCAGCAGGGTATTTGTGCGGCTGAACGTAAGGTTCTGTTTAATTTTCCGGGCAGTGCATATGTAAAGATTACCGAAGGCTGTTCAAATCACTGTTCTTTCTGTGCAATACCTCTTATCCGCGGTGAGCTCAGAAGCCGTACTGTTGATGCAATTGTGCGCGAAATAAAAGATTTGGTAAAAGCCGGTGTTTACGAAATAAACCTTATCGGTCAGGATATTGCCGCTTATGGAACAGGGCTTGAAGAATCTGATGTTCAGATTCGTTCTGTTGCCGAAAAAGCAGGACTGTCCCCAATTGCATATCTTATTTCAAAAATAGCAGAAATTAAAGGTGAGTTCATTGTTCGTCCTCTTTACATTCACCCGGACCACTTTAAGCAGGATATCCTCACCGAAATGAAAAAGGATTCCCGCTTTGTACCATATTTTGATATTCCGTTTCAGAGCGGAGATGACACAATAATCCGAAAAATGAACAGAACCGGAACTGCTGCGCAATATGAAGATTTAATAAATAAGATTCGCGGGGTTTACCCGGAAGCCGTATTGCGAACTACTTTTCTTACCGGTTTTCCAGGTGAAACAGATGAAGCCGCAGAAAATACAGTTCAATTTGTAAAAAACATTGCTCCAGACTGGTCGGGCTGCTTTCCATACAGCAGGGAAGAAGACACGCCTGCTTATTCGATGAAGCCAGCTGTTCCGGCAAGAGTTGCAAAAAAAAGGGCGGATGGTATAGAAAAAGTTCAGTCCGAAATAACAGGTGAAAAGCTTAAAAAATATGTAGGGCAGACCCTTTCAGTTCTTATAGAAGAAATAATCGATATGAATCCATCTGGCGGTGATGAAAATCAGGCTTCCGAAGATTGTGATGAAGGACTTGCAATCGGAAGGACATGGTTTCAGGCTCCGGAGGTTGACGGCTGCGTAGTTGTACGTTATGAACGTACATATGGTGATGAATCAGACAAAGTTAAGCCCGGAAATCTTGTAGAAGTAAAGATTCTGGCTGTAACTGGCGTTGATTTAGATGCAAGATTCCTTTCTTTGAAAAAAACTGATAAAAGTTCGTTAAAGTTCATTATTTAAATACATTCTTTTAAAAAATCGTGTATAATTAGAACAGGTGTATTATGAAAACTATTGCTGTAATTCTTCCAAGTTTGATTATGGAATACAGCCACGATTTCCTTCGCGGCATATCCTCTTTTGCTAAAGATAAAGATTTAAAATTTATCATAGCGCAGACAAAGGTTCCCCACAGTACAGTTTGTATTTTTGACTATCAGTATTGGACAACAATGGAGTTTCTCCGCTCCGATGAAATAGATGCAATTATTGTAGCAACTGGTCTTTACTGTGGAACCCCAGAACTGGAATACGACAATTTTATAAAGGCTATAAAAAAGTTCAGCAATAAACCTGTAGTTTCAATTTCCATAGAACTTGGACTTGAAGGCGACAATTACCATGCAGTTCTAATCGACTGTAAAAAATCCTTTAACCAGATAGTTGAACACCTGAAACAAAAGCATAATTGTAAAAAAATCGGCTTTTTATCTGCAAACTCTACAAACTCACGCGAAGCCTTTGAACGTTTTGATGCTTTTAAGGAAGCTCTTGCAAATAATGGCCTGGAGTTTTTTCCTGATTTAGTTTGGGATGGTGGGTTTACAGATTTTAAGGCAGAAGAAGTATTCGGTAAGGCAATACAATCCCGCAAGGATGTTAATTTTGATGCAATTGTTTCTGCAAATGATATGATGGCAATCGGTTGTATGCGCGTACTTGATAAGCTTGGGATAAGAATCCCAGGAGAATTAAAGATTATAGGCTTTGATGATTCTCTTGTGGCAACACTTTCTAAACCTAAGCTTTCTACCGTAAATCAGCAGATTATGAATCAGGGCTACGAAGCTGCAGAAATGGCCTGGGACCTTGTTTGTGACCTTTCTGTTCCAAAAATCCATTACACCCAGCTTTCTACAAAATACAGACAAACCTGTGGTTGTGTACCTATGACAAACCAGCTTTGCGAATACAAGGATCATCGTGGAATTACCTGTGGAGAAGTAGACCGCAACAGCACCAACCTTTTTAAGTTTGTAAATGATATAGATTATAAAAATAATCTGATTACTATTATGGATATGCTCAAGGGGGCTAATACCTTACGTCAGCTTTTCTACAACCTTAAGTTTATTATCCGCGAAATTGATTTTTCTTCAATATCACTCAATTTCTACCGCGAACCCATCTTCCTTGATTCTACCGATGATTTTGTTCTTCCAAAAGACCTGGAAATGTATATGTTCTCTGATATTGATAACGACAAAAACTATTTCCGCCCCGGTATTTTCTTTAATCCACTGGAAAAGCTTTTTGCTTCAAAAGAATATTCCGATGCGCCTGGTGTATACGTCTTCCAGCCAATTTTCTGTGGTGAATCAAACTATGGCTTTATGGTTTGCCGGGTAAGGGGCACTGAATTTGCAAATTACAATGTTTATCTTAAAATTTTGAGCACCTCGGTTTCTCAGGCCTTTGAATATACAGAAAGAATCAATGAAACCGAAAAGCTTGAAAACGAAAATGTAAAGCTTATGCAGGAAACAAAGCTGGATGAGCTTACCGGAATCCGCAATCGCCGTGGTTTTTACGAAGCCGGTCAGCAGACTCTGGATATTATGCAGGAAAAGAGTTCTGCCGGTATTGTCTTCTTTATGGATGTTGATAATCTCAAAACTATAAATGATACTTACGGCCACGAAATGGGTGATACAGCACTTAAGCTGCAGGCTACAGTTCTTAAGGAAGTTTTTGGTCCTAACGATGTAATCGGAAGAATTGGCGGCGACGAGTTTGGTGTTGTTGCCCTTGGAATGCTTAAGGAAAATATTGAGGACGTAAAGAAGAAGATAGAAGAGGCAGATAAACAGGCTGCAGAAAAAAGCGGACTTCCATTTACTCTTTCAATAAGCGTTGGTGCAGCCGACCTTGAAGCTTCCACTGTACTTAAAAAGCTGATGACTGTTGCCGACAACGAAATGTATAAAGAAAAGAGAAAAAAACATGCCAAGTAGTGAGCCAAAGGATTTTGACAGCTACCTTTCTATGCTGAACCAGGAACAGCTTGCCGCAGTCACTCACGAAGGAAAATCTCTGCTCATTCTTGCGGGAGCTGGTTCCGGAAAAACCCGCGTTATAACAACAAAAATTGCATATCTCATATCTCAGAAAAATGTAAACCCTTATTCAATTCTTTCTGTTACTTTTACCAAAAAAGCCGCCAACGAAATGCGCGAGCGTGCCGTTGCAATTGAGTCTCGGTCAGAAAATGCTCAAATCCGAACTTTCCATTCCTTTGGTGCCTGGTTTCTGCGTAAATATGCAGAAGAGGCCGGGGTAGTTCCCTCGTTTACAGTTTACGATGATGATGATATGGCGATTCTTGTAAGGAAGGCTGTCCCCTCTCTTTCAAAAAAAGAAGCACAGGCGGCGGCCAGAGAGATTTCGCTTGCAAAAGATTACTGTCTTTTACCTGATGATGATTTAGGTTTTATCGGTAGTCAGTTTGATTTGAACCAGATTTATGCTGATTATGAAAAACGTCTGCGATCAACAGGGAACGTAGATTTTGGAGATTTAATACTTCTTCCTGTACGCATTATGAACGAGTTTGAGCATGTTGCACAGGAAGTTCACAATCGTTTTAAGGTAATAATGGTTGATGAGTACCAGGATTCGAACATTGCCCAGTACAAAATGCTGCAGACGCTTTCCGGTATAAATGAAGGTAATGATTCTTATGTTTGCGTCGTCGGTGATGATGATCAGTCAATTTATCATTTCCGCGGAGCAGAGGTCCAGAATATTCTTTCTTTCCCGGAAAAGTTCCCCGGTACAGATATAATCCGCCTTGAACAGAATTACCGTTCTACAGCTAAGATTCTGGATGCAGCCTCGCTTGTTGTAAGCAAAAACAGCGGTCGTCTTGGTAAAAATCTGATTGCGGCTCGGGGTGATGGAAAACAGCCGGTGCTTGCTTTTGTTGGAGACCAGAATCAGGAAGCATCTTTTTGCAGCAGTCTGATTGAAAAAGCGGTGGAAGCAGGCGGTAAGTATTCAGACTGGGCAATTTTGTACCGTACGAATGCACAGTCTCTTGGCTTTGAAAAGGATTTTTTACATAAACGGATACCGTATGTCGTAGTAGGTTCCCTTAAGTTTTATGAGCGTGAGGAAATTAAAGATACACTTGCTTACCTTGCTTTGTGTGCAAATAGTAAGGATGAAATTGCGTTCAGAAGGATTGTGAATAAGCCAGTCCGCGGTATTGGAGATAAAACTCAGGATAAAATCCACGAATATGCGGTGCAGAATAGCCTTACAATGACAGAAAGCCTTGAAAAACTTTTGCCGGAGCTTTCCAAAAAGGCAAGGGAAGGGGCAGAATCATTCCTTAAGCTGTACGAAAAGTTTACCGGCTTTTTTGGGGGCGGAGAGCAGGGCGACGGTTCTGATGGAGCTTCAGGCAGGAAACTTTCAGATTTTATTAAGCTTGTTGTTATGGATTCCGGCCTTTACGATTACCATAAAGCTGGCGATGAAATTGAAGGAACCCAGCGGACATACAACCTTCAGGAGCTTGAAAACAGTGCGGTTTCTTACAGCTGCTCAATGGATGGTCTTATTGCTTTCCTTGATGCCATCAATCTTGACCGCTCACTTGAGCTTCAAAATGAAGAAAAGGCAAACGATGCAGTTACCTTAATCACCCTGCATAACACCAAGGGCCTGGAATACAACCGGGTAATAATCACCGGGTTGGAAGAAGGTGTTTTCCCGCGTGGAGATAAAGCCGGTGACGATCTGGAAGAAGAACGCCGACTGTTTTATGTTGGAATTACGCGTGCCAGAAACGAATTGTACGTAACTTCTGCAGCTCAAAGGGTAATGTACGGGGCTTTGCAGTTTATGCGGCCGAGTCCGTTTTTGAATGAGGCGGCTTCTGCGTTTAAGATTATTGGTAATAAACCGTACGGATTTGGTGGTGGCAGCCGTTTTGGTTCATATGGCGGCTATGGTGGTGGCTTTGGGGCTGCAAGTTCTGCCGATAAGTGGGGTTCTAAGTCCGAAATTGCTGAAAAATGGAAAAAAGGCGTTAAAGTGTTCCACGATGATTACGGTTACGGTGTAATTTCTTCCTGTGAGCTTGCAAACGAAGAGTACAAAATCACCGTCACCTTTGAAAACGGCGGAAAAAAAGCTTTTTTGCCGGAATATCAGAGCCATTCCCTGCTGATTGTGAAGGATTAAGCTGCTTGCCGGGTAATTAAGTTTCTAATTTTAATAAATGTTTGGTGACAAATAGCTTTTTTGGATTTATAATATTAATCTATGGGTGAAAGGAAAAAGAGGATAGGTATACTTTTAGACTATCTCACCTCAGAATATTGTGAAAATCTCCTGGATGGAATCTCCTCATACTGTAAGGAAAACGATATAGAACTTCTTATATACGTTATCGGCGAGATTTATTCCTCTGCACCCGGTACTTTTAACTATCAGTATGTGGCTACAACAGCCCAGATAAAGGAAGCAAATGTAGACGGATTTGTAATTGTTTCCGGAACACAAATGCACACAATGTCGCAAAAGGAGTTTCTTTCTTATCTGCGTTCCTATAAATCGCTGCCAATAGTAAACATTTCTATGGAGCTGCCAGAAATCCCATCTATCATAGTAGACTGCAAACAGGCCTTTTCTTCTATGATTCAATATCTTATTACTGAACAGAAATGCCGCAAGTTTGCCCTTATGGGTGTAGACAGTAAATCCTACGATGTAAAAACAAGGACAAGAATCTTCAAGGAAGTGCTCAGAGAAAACAATATTTCCCTAAAGAGTACAGTTTTCTGGAAATCTAATTTTGAATATGACCGTACCTACCAGATCCTGCAGGATTATCACCGAAAAGGAAAATCCTTTAATTTTGATGCAATTGTTGCCCTGAACGATAATATGGCCTTTTCGTGCATGGATTTCTGCCAGAAGCAGCTCGGCATGAAAATCCCGGAAGACATTATGATTACCGGCTTTGACGATTTGAACAGGGCTTCGTTCTTTACACCGTCTCTTACAACTGTAAACCAGCATATTGAACTCCAGGGAAAGATGGCTGCAGAAACCTTGTGTAAGCTCATAGATAAAAAGAAGGTTCCTGCACTCCAGACTGTAAATGCCGAAGCGGTAATGAGACAGTCAACAAATAGAATAGACGACAAAAAAAGCTTCAATACAAAACAGCTTGTGTTTGAAAAAGAACTTGATTTGCGTTACGCAGTAACAGAATGGTATACAAGAAGAACCCAGGTTTACCGCGCCGCACAGTTCTATTCGGGTATGCATTATGATATTGACCTTTCGCGGGTAGGTAAGCTGCTTACAAGTGAGCTTATTCAGTTTGGTTTTGAATCTTTTGCAATTGTTGTATACGAAAGTCCTATAGAACAGCTTTATCCTTTTGAATATTTTAATCTTCCTCAAAAAGCTTTTTTAATTGGCGGCTATGATGCTGAAACTGGCTTTAATTGTGCAGAAAAAAATCTTGATATTGAGTTTAATCCTAATGAAAGACTGATTCCAGAAGGTTATATACGTTATACAGGCGACGGTTCAATCATTATTGCGGTTTATCATAACACAATTCAGTACGGCTATATGGTTGTAAAGCGAAGTTCTTACGATTTGGGTGTTTATGATCTTATAGCAAAAGCAATTGCAAATCAGCTGGCTTCAAGCTCGGCTTATACACAGCTTGTAAAGGAGCGTTCTGTAATTACCGATAGGTTCAGAAAGCTTGATGTAATTGCCCATACCGATGAGCTTACCGGACTAAAAAACAGGCGGGGTTTTATGGAGCTTGGTCAGGCAACAATGAACTTTGCCGAAACAATAGGGCAGTCGGGACTTGTAATTTACTGCGATATGGACGGCCTTAAGAAAATCAACGACAACTACGGACACGAAGCCGGCGATAAGGCAATTATTGCTCAGGGAACAATCCTTAGAAATAATTTCCGTTCAAATGATATTGTTGGACGAATTGGCGGCGATGAGTTCTGTATTATAAGTCCTAACCTTAAAGAAGAAGATTTTAAGCATATTCGCGAAAAAATAATGAACGACTGTGTAAAATGGACGGAAGAAAATAAATCTCCTTATGCACTTTCAATAAGCATGGGATTCATTTCTTATCCTGATGATAATATTGGATTTAATCTTTCACAATTGCTTGCAGATGCGGATTCTTCCTTGTATGTAGAAAAGCGAAGAAAAAAAGCAGAAAAGGCGCAGGAAGAAAAAAACAAAAGGCTCCGCTGATATGGGAAAAAGATTAAGAATTGGTTTACTCGTAGATTATCTTGTCTCGGAATACTCAGAGTTTCTGATTGAAGGTGTAGAAGCCTGCTGTAAAAAGGTCGATGCAGATTTTTATATTTTCCAGATGGGTGTGCTTCAGGATACTTCACAGAACTTTGACTATCAGTATGTGGCAATAACAGCCTTTATTTCCAGCAATAACATAGATGGTTTGATTTTTGTTTCTACAACGCAAACCCATTATATGGATTTAGATTCTTATATTTCTTACCTCAATTCCTATTATCCACTGCCGATTGTAAATATTGGAATGACAATTCCAGGTGTTCCTTCTGTAGAAGTTCAGTACGAGGATGCCTTTAGGGCACTTGTTGAGCATGTAGTGCGGGATATTGGAGTAAGAAAAGTCGGGCTCATGTCTGTAGAAAGCCATTCTGATGAAGTTGTGCTTAGGGAAAAGGTTTTCTGGCAGGTGATGAAGGAATACGGAGTATCATTTAACTCTGTTACTGTATGGAAGGCAAAGTTCAGCTATTCTTCTGCAATTTACGAGCTTAATAAATCTATAAAACCTGGTGAACCCTTTAATTATGATGCAATAATTGCCCTGAATGATGATATGGCAATTGCCGTTATGGATTTTGCAAAGTTAAAGGGGATTTCGGTTCCGGAACAGCTTGTAGTAACTGGCTTTGATGATTTACGCAAGGCTTCTTTTTCTGAACCATCTCTTTCAACAGTAAATCAGATGATTTTCCAGCAGGGCTATGTTGCGGCAAGAACCCTGTACGATAAAATAAACGGTAAGGATGTTCCTACGGTTCAGACTATATATGCAAAAGCTGTTCTTAGAAACTCTACGGGAGCTACTGAGTATTTTAATAAGGTTAGAAATAATGATTTTATAGAAATAGACAGGGTTGCGCTTGCTGATATGGGAAACAATTTTGCGGCTTCGGAATGGTACCATAAGCGTTCGCAGATTTATACAATGTCTAAGCTTTATATGAGCATGCAGGCGGATATAACGGAAGAGGAGATGATAAATCATCTTACCTATAATATAAAAGCACTTGGCGTTCCGTATGTGTTTGTTGCTGCTTTTGACCAGCCAGAAGAAACGGACGGTCCGTTTGATTATTTCCATCTACCACATGAAGCTTCTGTTCTGTGCTGTTATGATGAAAAACAGGGCGTTGTAATAAACACTTATTCGCCAAAATACTTTTTTGATCCGAATGAAATTATGATTCCGCAGGATTTACTTCCAAAATCCCAGAACCCACTGGTTGTCATGTCACTGTTTAATGGAAAAATACAGTATGGTTATATGCTCGTAGAAAAGACTGATTTTGACATTGCCGTTTACGATACTCTGCGTAGTACCATATCTTTGCTGCTTACTTCCATACAGAGTTTTAAGAGTCTTAGTGAAAACAAAAATGTGCTTAAAGAAAAATATGCAGCTCTCGATAGAATTGCACATACCGATGAGCTTACGGGACTTATGAATAGGCGCGGGCTTTATGATTTTGGTCAGAAGTCGCTGGAGCTTGCGGCTTCCATGCAGCAGAGGGGACTTGTTATTTATGGTGATCTGGACGGGCTTAAGAGCATAAACGACAATTTTGGTCACGAAGCCGGAGACAAGGCAATTATTGCGGCTGCAACTATTTTGAAAACAAGCTTCCGCAGTACAGATTTTGTTGCAAGAGTTGGCGGCGATGAGTTTGTAATTGTAAGCACTGGACTTTCAAAAGAAATGTTTGATGGAATAAAGCAGAAAATAGAAGAACGCTGTATTGAATGGACAACCAGAACTAATTCCCTCTTCCTGCTTTCAATCAGCCTTGGCTGCGTAGAGTTCCCTTTCGAAAACAACTACGACCTCACCATGCTCCTCTCCCAGGCCGACACCCAACTCCTCGAAGTTAAAAAAGCTAGAAAATAGTATAAGTTTTTTTTGTACAAGTGTTACCAGTTTTGCTACGCAAAACTGGTGGCGAAAACTGTATTTGTGGACGGTATAAATTAAGCAGTAGTTTTCGCCATTACCAATCCCGCTGGATATATGTTGCTCGTGGTCTTGCGATTATATCTACACGTCTGTTTTTAGCACGGCCTTCTTCTGTTGTATTTTCTGCTACAGGTCTTGTTCCGCCATAACCCTTCCAGGTAAACAGATTTTCTGCAAGTCCTTCTGCAACAAGTGCATTCTTTACAGTCATTGTTCTGTCTATAGAAAGATTAAGCTGTCCAACTGGTTTTCCTACATCGGCAGTATGGCCTTCAATAAGAATTGTGTAGCCGTCATCAAGAAGAAGATTCTTAAGCTCGGTAGCAATATAACTGATTCGATCTGTTTCGCCTGGAAGTAATTCCGGGGAATCAGGGTAGAAGTTCAAAATTACAGAGAATCGTATTCCGTCAACAGAATCGGTAATTTCAACATCACTGACTTTATTCTGGTAGAAATGACGTTTAACTTCTTCGTATTTAACATAATAGGTTTCTGTTTTTTCCGGCACAGAAATATCGTAAATAAGGTTTTCTTTATCAAGAAGGAAAACAACCTTGCCTTCGCGTAAAAGAGCTATATTTTCAGGTACTGTCAGGATTTTAAGGGCATCACGTCTTTTAATAACGGGGTCAGTCCTGTTTCTTCCAAACACCTGAGTTGCCTTAATGTAAAGCGGGTCAGAACCGATTCTTTTTTCATAGCGGTCTGTTGCATCTGAATAATCATACGCAATCATTCCGGAATCCTTTATTACCTGAGGATTTTCCATGCTTTTTTCAAAAATAACGTTCATACTGTCATCCCAGAGGGTAGGGAAAAAACAGGCAGAAACAGAGCTCTTTACATATTCACCATGAACAGGGAGCTTTCCTCTTGCATCAATAATGATTCCTGAATAGGCACGTGAAGGAACTGTATCAATCGGTTCTTCCGGTGAGTAAGCATACTGATGATTTACAAGCAGGCGTCCAATATCTTTTATGTCGAGTGTATTTGTTGTGTTAAGGGTTTTAATATCACTTGAAAATACATCCGGGGTTTTGTAGCCGTTCATTATAAAGTGATAGATATCGTCAAAGGTGAGTTCTTCGTAAATTACGTTATCTGTAAGTGTTTCACGGGAATCTGTGTAGAGCGATAGCAAAGGAGGCTGAATGAGCTGCGGCATTTTAGTTTTAATGGATGCAGAAGCCTTCTTTTTGCCGGAAGGCATTTGAATGTCAGCTTTTTCGGTATCCAGAGAAATGTTAGAAGTGAACTTTCCTGTAACCCAGTCAATTCGGCTTATGGATTCAATGGAAGGTTCCGCAGCGAAGAGATTGAGTGTAATAGAGAATACTACTGTTAAAATTATACACAGATTCTTTTTCATTAGTTCATTATCGGGTTATTTTGAAGGAATATAAAGAATTTTTCCTATTTTAAGGATATCGTTTTCGTTTATTCCGTTCAGCTCGCAGATGGCTTTTACAGTGGTGCCGTAGCGTCTTGAAATTGCCCATAATGAATCTCCGGCTACAACCTTGTATTTTAACGGGAAATCCATCGGTTTTATTTTTTTCAATGCATTTCGGGCGGTCTGCTCGGTACCAAGCGGCAGCCTTATTGTAGATTCAAGCGTAGGATGTGTGTAGCCTCTTACAAAAGAAGGATTAAGCTCCTTGAGTGTTTCCGGGGCAATACGCATTTCCTGTGCAAGCTGGTTTATGGAGTAAGCCTTTTTTACAGTAACGTAATCAAAAAGGGCATTTTTTTCGTTATAAAGCACATCGTATTCCTTTTCGTGCGAAGGAATGTTCAGTTCGTAGTATTCGTGATTTATGGCAAGGTCCGCGATTGCAAGGAGCTTTGGTACGTAGGAGGCTGTCTGAGCTGGAAGATAATTGTGGTCAACCATATACCAGAAGTCTTTTTCGGGTGATTTTGCAAGCGCGCGGATCATGGCGCCGGTACCACAGTTGTAGGCGGCAATTGCAATGGGCCAGTCTTTAAAGTAGTTGTAGTTATCGGTAAGCTTTTTTAATGCTGCATTTGTAGATTTCCACGGGTCGTAACGCTCATCAACATAATCATTAAGAACAAGAAATGGCTTTACGCTGTTTTCCATAAACTGCCATACGCCAATAGCTCCCGATTTTGATTTTGCATGAGTTTTGTAATTTGATTCAACTACAGGCAGATATTCAAGCTCAGGCGGGAGTCCCTGCTCCAATAGTGATTTACGGACATAAAGCCTGTAAGTGATTGCGTTTTCAAGCGCGTCTGTAAGCTGTTTTTCGCCGCGCGGAGTAAGGTAGTGCTGCCTGAAGCTTTCAACCTCCGGTCTGTCGCAGCCGGCAATGGAAAGGGGAAGCTTGTCTTTTTTGGGTTGGGGTGTCTGTTCTGCGGGCGACTCGGTATCTGGAGCTGGCGTTGCCTCTGAAGTTTGAGCGGTTTCGGAGTCAGGTGTTTGCTCTGCCGTTGAAGTTTGCTCGGAATCTGGTGTCTGTTCCGAATCTGGAACCTGCTCGGGTTCGGCTTGAGGCTCTGATAATGATTCTTCCTGTTCAGCTTGTGCCTGTACTGAATCTGAGGATACTTCTTCTCCAAATGCGAAAGATAATGAGAAAAATAGCAGCAGAAGGAGAAGAGTCTTTTTAATCACAGTTTATTACCAATATAGATTCCGGCCCATTCCCAGTTACCGTTAATATCAGGATCCATAGGGAAGTCTATTTTTCTAAAATACAGGTACCATACCGAAACATAATTGTTCCATCCCCAGGTTCGCAGGTAAGCTTCGTTCGGGTTAGAGGTTTCATCAAGAGTTTCGCTGTAACGTATTCTGTTTCCGCCTCGCATCCAGTCTTTCATAGAGAAAGATTCCTGTGAGTTGGCATCCATTTCATCCTGTTTCCACGACATTGTAAAGAAATTAACCTTTGCCTTGTATTTATCAAGCGATTTCCAGTCATAGTTTCTTATGGCGCGTTTAACGGCAGTTTCAAGTGCAGAAAGGCTTTCAAAGGTCCAGTCCTTGGAAGATTTGTTAAAATCTATAAGATGGCGTGCATTCTTATAGGCATCTGGTTCACCTGGAATCTGAATTGTAGTAGCATCAGGCTGCTGTAAAAAAAGCTCACAGGTTTTTAGAGCCTGGTCCCACTGATTGTCATTCTGGTACTCAATGGAAAGCCTCAGATAAAGCTCGGTTGTGTTTACATTGTCCGGGAAGCGGTTAATAAGCTCGTTAAAATATTTAATTCTATGACTCGGGGTTTTAGAAATCTGAATAAGGTTTTGAAGGCACATAAAGTGAATTGAGTTGCCTTTTACAAGAAGATCCGGGCAGGTTTGAAGGATTCTGTCAAAATAATACTCGGCAACCGGCTCAGCATTAAGTGAAAGGTATGCATAAGCAGTCATCAAAAGCCAGTAGGAGTTGTACATATCATCAGGATTTTCTTCAACCCAGTTTGTAAGCAGCAGAATTACCCCCTGATAATCCTGTTCCGAAAGAAGGGCATTCGCCATCTGATTTATAATAGTGTAACGCTGTTTTGGCTCCAGCTCTTGTGTAAGAAGAATCTCCTTGAGTTCGGCCTGAGTTTTTTCCTTAGACCCTGGTTCAGGCTCACGCTGACACGAAAAACACAAAATAGAAGAGCAAAACAGAAAAGTAAGGAAAACATTCTTATATATTGCTTTTAACTTTTTCAGAAATATCATTTTTTTAATCTAGCACGATGATTTGTTATTGTAAAGATTAAATATTGCAGATAATATAGATAAGATAGGATAATGGTAAAATTGTCCGTAATTCGCTTTAAAACGTAAAAGAAAGGTGATGATGATGAAAAAGACTACTGCTTTTCTACTTGATTTTCTGATGTATGTTGGCTCCATCGTGTTTGTTTCTGCATTCATTTTGGCACTCGTTGTCTCTGAAAAACAACATTCAACAATAATTGATGTTTTACCAATCTTTGCAGGTATATTGGGAATTGCTACACTTGTGTTTACGTTCGTTATTTCACATAAAGCTTATCACTTTTTTATGGGATTATTTCTTATAGTTGCGGGTACATTTGAGTTTTTACTCATGCGCGGCTATCTTAAGTATACAATCTACCAGTGGTGGCCTTTTTTAGGCATTGCAGTGGGACTCATCCTTTTTGTTACAGGTATATATAAATACAGGCGCATTACCGTAGGTTTTGCGATACCGGCACTCACCATTTTCCTTATGGGCGGATGGTTTATGCTTTTCTCCTTCAAAATCGTAAAGGTTCCTTTCAGTCAGGTTGCTCTGATTGGTGGCCCCTTGTTTATGATTTTTCTGATGGTATCCCTGTTTGCCTTCTTCCTGCTCCAGCAGAAGAATAAAAATCTTGTAATAGAAGATGATGAGCCGGATTCCTTTGAGGATGACTGATATTCTGTTTGATTTCGGAATACTGAGTTGAAAAGACACAAAAGGTTTGCTTGTAAAGTTTTGTTTCTCGTTACGCTTCTTGCATTTGCAGGAACTGATTTTGTGTTTTCTGCTCCAAAAAAGGAAAAAAAGAATAAGAAAAACAAAAATACAGAGCAGGTAGAAGAACAGCCTGCAGTTCAGCCGGAAGAAACCGAAGAAGCAGGTGTAAAGCTTCCTTCAAATACAAAACCAAGAACTTTTTTCTATAAAATTGAAGATGATATAATTGCTGGAGTTGAAAATGGTTCTCCTTTCTCAATAAAAAATGCAGTTACAAGAATAAAAAAGACAGATGGTGACTATCTTGATAACGAAAAGGTTTTGATTTTTATTGCAAGCTCCATTATGGAAATTGTTTGGCCTTCCGAAAAAATTACCTGGGAAAAAGTAGAAGCACCGGAAGATAATCCTTATGCCGGGGCAATAAAATCTGCCAGAAACGGGGTTTTTGATTCAAGTACCGGTAATGTAGATTTTCTTGCCACAATTCTGCCTGCGGTTGTAATGCTTGTGCCAAATACAAATCAGAATGTTTATGCCCAGTGCGTAGATTCAATTGCAGCGGCTCTTGAAAAAAATCCTGATTCTGTGCTTGCAAATTACCTGGCGGGTGTTTATTTTTCTAAAACAAATAATACGCTCAAGGCACAGGATTATTATAAAAAAGCTTACGAAAAAGACCACAATAATCTGGAGATTGTGCTTGCCTATACAAGTGCGCTCATTGCCAATAAACAGAATCTTGAAGCTAAAAATGTAATTTCCCAAATCGTATATGAAAATCCTGATGATATACGAATCTTAAAGCAGAATGCTTATATTGCTTTTGCAAACAAAGAATATTCTTCTGCAGAAACTTATGTAGCAAGAGTTCTTCAGCAGACACCAAATGATCTGGAGTTCCTGCTTTTCCGTGCCAAAATATTTATAGAAAAGAATGATTATATTCATGCCGTTTCCCTGCTTGATATGTATGCAAGGCAGAACGACACAAACATTGATTATTTGATTCTGCGAACCCGCGTCCAGCTTGACTGGAGTAAAAATACAACGGCGGCAACCGAGACTGTAGAAAAAGCATTACGTCTTTATCCTTCTAATGAAGAAGCCCTTATGCTTGCAACCCGCATTTCATCCATGACCGATTCACCAGTTGCAGGTAAATACTCCGATGAGCTTTCCGCAATGGTTCTGGAAAAAAATCCTGATAACAAAGAAGCACTTGTTTATGCACTTGAAGGCCTTGTTCAGCGCGAAAACTGGCAGGAAGCCTACGTAATAAGCAGCCAGCTTTTAAAAGACCCTGCAAATGCCCTGAATCCTGATGTAATAATGCAGCACGTAACGGTCTGCATAAAGCTGAATAAGAAAAACGAAGCCCTTGAAGTTGCTTCCAAGGCGTATACAACCGATTCCCAGAACGAAACAATTATTCAGGCGTATGTGTATGCATTTACAGAAGTGAATGAAAGGGAAGCTTCATTGTCACTTGTAAACTCGCTGCTTAATTCATCATCATCAAAAATGAAAAGCTACCTTTATTATAGAAGAAGCTTTTTACAGCGTTCCGGTGATAACGAGCTTGCAGATTTACGTGCCAGCCTTATTGCAAATCCCCGCAACAGCGAAGCCCTTTTCCGCCTCTACGAAATCTATTATGCAAAAGAAGACTACCGCAAAGCCCAGTACTATCTGCGCCAGGTAGTTGCCATAAATCCAAACGATTCCTCCATCCGAAAGCTGAATGAAGCATTGACGCAGCTGATAAAGTAGTGGACACAATCACCCATTAGTGGTATTCTTGTAAAATTGATATAATTATCAAAAAATTATTTAATAACAGGATGGAATGTATGTCTTTTATCCCATTTTTAGTAGATGGTGGTACACAGCAGGTTGCTGGTTCCGCTGGTTTTCTCGGAACACTTTTACCATTTCTTTTAATCATCGTAATCTTTTATTTTTTCCTTATTCGCCCTCAGAATAAGAAACAGAAAGAAACCGAAAAAATGCTTAATTCCTTAAAAAAAGGTGATAAGGTTATCACAGTTGGTGGAATACACGGAGTAGTTTCTTCTGTAAAAGAACATACGGTTATTGTTAAGGTTGATGAAAATACAAAGATTGAGTTCAACCGCTCTGCAATTTCTTCTAAAGAGCTTTCTGATGAAGAAAAAGCTAAGATTGCCGAAGCCGAAGCTGCAAAGAAAGCTGCTAAAGCTGAAAAATCAGAAAAACGTTCAAAATTATTTGCAAAAAAAGCTGAAGAAGCTCCTGCTGCTGCAGAAACTTCTGAAGAAACAAAATAAAAAACTAATTTCGGGGTTAATACAAAATGAACAAACGAACACGCTTGGTTATTCTTATTGCTGTTCTTGCTATTTGTTTCGTTTTCCTCTGGCCTTCAATCAGTTGGTATGGAAGGACTCCAAAAGAAGTTCAGCAGCTTGCGCTGGGTTCTACGGAAAACATCAAGACTTATGCCGAAAACAAAGCGGCAGAAGACGTAAGAACAATTAAGGATTTGCAGAAAAAGGATTCATCATCAGTTCTTGATGGTGATTTTGCATGGTTAAACAAGGAAGCAGCTAAAAAGTATAAGTCTTTCGGAGAAAAAGCTCCGGAGCCTCTTACTGTAACTGGCGTACTTGGTGCTTACGATTCAGAACTTGAGTTTATGACCGTAATTCAGAACAAGTACCGCGATGAAATATTGAAGGCTAAAAAGTTCTACAATAATTCCGTAAAGCTTGGTCTTGACCTTTCTGGTGGTATGAACGTAATCGTTCGTGCTGACCTTGATGCCGCTCTTGAATCACAGGCAGAATCTGATGAAGAGCTTGATGCCGCTGCTTTCAAGAAAGAGGCTATGGAAAATGCTATCGAAAATCTTACAAGCCGAATTGACCGCTTTGGTCTTACTTCTCCTGTAATCAGACAGCAGGGCGAAGACAGAATCTACATTGAAATCCCAGGCGCTGCTCAGGCAGATGCAATCAATACTTTGATTATGGGTAAGGGTATTCTTAATTTCCGTCTTTCTGATATGACTGCTACAAGTTCTTTCAAAGATTATTATGCTAAGAATCCTGCAAGTACATTTAATGCTGCAGGTGAATTGATGGATAAATCAATCATCCCTGAAGACTGCGAAGTTTTCGGTGTTTATACAAAAGACGAATATGGTCTTGATACACGCTATGACTGGCTTGTTGTAAAGAAGGAAATCGCTCTTGACGGTAAACACATTCAGTCTGCAGAAGTAAGAAGCGATCCTTATACAGGACAGCTTCAGGTTTGCTTCAATCTTGATGCAGAAGGTACAACAATCTTCGGTGAGTTTACAGGTGCACACGTAGGCGACTACCTTGCAATTGTAAGCGACAACAAGGTTAAATCAAACGCTGTAATTCAGGATGCAATCAATACCGGCAGCGTTCAGCTTACAGGTTCTTTCACACAGGACGAAGCTAACAACATTAAGAAGGTTCTTCAGACAGCTTGGCTTAACGTTCCTCTTACTGTAGAAAGCCAGCAGGTAATTGGTGCTTCTCTTGGTGAAGCTGCCATCAAACAGGGTGTTATGGCTATTATCCTTGGTTTGAGTTTGATTCTTGTATTCATGCTCATCTTCTACAAGGCTTCTGGTATAAACGCTGTTGTAGCTCAGGTTTTGAACTTGTATATTATGTTCTCAGTTCTTTCTGCTTTCAATCTTACACTTACACTTTCTTCTATTGCCGGTATGATTCTTACAATCGGTATGGCAGTAGATGCTAACGTTCTTGTATTTGAGCGTATTAAAGAGGAATTGAGAGCCGGTAAGAGTAGATCTGCCGCTATTTCAATGGGTTTTGACAATGCATTGTGGGCAATCCTTGACTCAAATATTACTACATTCATAGCTGCTATCTTCCTTTCACAGCTTGGTTCTGGTTCTATCCAGGGCTTTGCGGTTTCATTGGCAATTGGTGTTGTTTCTTCTGTATTCACTGCTTTGTTCGTATCTCGTCTGATTTTCGACTTCGATACAGATGTACTCCATGCTAAGAAAGTAAGCATCGGCTGGGGGATTAAACAATGAAAAAGACATTAAACTTTAATAAAGGATTCATTCCTAGCTTGATTATAAGCTGTATACTTATTTTTTCTGGAGTTATCGGCATTTTTGTAAGAGGCGGAATCAACTTTGGTATTGATTTTAAGCCTGGCCTTATTGAGGAAGTTCGTGTAGCTTCTCCTGTTGCCGAAGTAACTTACAATGGTTCAGCTAACATTTCTATGGATTTGTCTGCCGGCCAGCTTGATTTAGTTATTACTGGTATTGGTACTGTAAACGAGACAAAATCTTATAATTTTGCAGAGTATTCTACAATTTCTTCTCTTGCAGGTGCTTTGAATGCTGTTGACGGTGTAAACGTAAAGGTTCTTGACGGAAGCTATGACACAACAAAATTGTTCCTCAACTCTGCCGTTACAAACCAGCTTACAACTTCAACACTTTATATTTATCCTGCAGGAACTTCTACAATTTCAACTGATGACATTCGTAATGCACTTGCCGGTGTAAGCGGTATTTCTATTAAACAGCTTGGTTCAGGTGCAGATGCAAGCTATCAGATTCGAATGGGAGTTTCTGAAGAATCTGTTCAGAGTGACCTTTTGGAAACAATCAACACCCAGCTTTACAACGCATTCGGAAAAGAAAAGGTTGCAATTGTAAAGACAGACTTCATTGGTTCTTCAATGTCTAAGTCTAACACAATTAAGGCAATTATCGTTCTTGCACTTACAGTTCTTCTTATCTGGGGTTATGCTGCAATCCGATTCCACTGGGATTTCGCTCTCGGTTCAATCATCGCTTTGATTCACGACTCTCTGATTATGCTTACATTCATAGTATGGACTCAGATGGAGTTCTCAAATACTGTTCTTGCTGCTGTTCTTACAATCATCGGTTACTCAATCAATGCTACAGTCGTTATCCTTGACCGTATCCGATACAATCTTAAATATATGCCGGAAGCAAAACAGTTCAACGAAATCTTGAACAAGTCTTTGTCTGATACATTGCTTCGTTCTATCCTTACAACTGTAACAACTTTGTTCGCAGTAGTTGCTCTTTATGTTTTCACAACTGGAAGCATCAAAGACTTTGCACTTGCAATGATTGTTGGTTTGATAAGCGGTATGTATTCTTCAATCTTTATTTCAAGCGGATTCATTTCTGCCTGTCGTAAAAATTGGAAACCAGAATATGGTGTACACCATTCTTTGAAACATGTTAAGAATGATGAATAGGGAATAATAAGCGGCTGCTGAAAAACGCAGTTGCTTAAATAAAACTAACGGAAGAGCTGCCTGATAGGGAAACTTATCGGGTGGCTCTTTTTTTATGGCAGTGTTTGCTGATTTATGTTATTGTTTTAATATGAAAATAATTAGAGCTTCTGTTTTAGGTTTTTGTTTTGGGGTGCGCCGCGCCGTAGATCTGGCAGAAAAGGCATTGAGGGAAAATGTTGGTACAGGCAAAAAGGTTTATTCACTTGGTCCCCTTATTCATAATGAAAATGCTTTGCAGGAATTAAACGAAAAAGGACTTGAAATAGTCGAAGAAAAAAATAATGCAATTATTCCTCCAAGAAGTGTTGTTATTCTGCGTGCACATGGAATTAGCCCAATGACAATTACCTGGCTTGGAATGAAGGAATGTGTTTTAGTTGATGCAACCTGTCCGCGCGTAAAAGCAAGCCAGAAGATGGTTGAAAAATATACATACAATGATGATTTTGTGATTATTTCCGGCGACAGGGACCACGGTGAAATGAAGGGGATTGCAGGATATGCCGGCCGTAATTTTATTCAGATTCAAAATGCAGAAGAAGCCAGACAGCTTGATTTTTCTCTGTTCGAAAATAAAAGCGTAATTTTAATGAGTCAGACTACATATAGTGTGGATGAGTTTGAAAAAATAGAGCAGGTGCTTCGTTCTAAAATCAGAAACCTTGCAGTTATGAATACAATTTGTCCTGCCACCAATGAACGCCAGACAGCCTTGCTTGAGCTTTGCAAAAAAGTTGATGGAGTTCTTGTTATTGGTGGTAAAAACTCTGCAAATACAAAAAGGTTGTATCAGACTGCGCAAAAGTATTGCAAGAAAGCCGCCCACATTCAGTCTGCGGCTGATATTCCCAATGACTTTTTCAGGCTTTCTTCCGTTGGAATTACGGCGGGGGCGAGCACTCCGGATAGGATTATTGATGAAGTGGAAGAAAGGTTGGAAAGAGGGGAATGATGAGCGGAGAGATATTCGGGTCAAGCCCGAATATGACATAGGTTGTCATTGTCGGGCTTGCAATTATGTCATTGTCGGACTTGATCCGACAATCTTTTTACGAAACTTATAAAATATGCTATAATATATATTATATTTGTCTGAAGGTGATTGTATGAAAAAGTTTATTCCTTTTGTTTTAATGTTTGGTTTTATCTTTGCTGCTTTTTTAACAGGATGTCAGCAGGAATCAAATGCAAAAACTGACCCGAATCCACAGGATAATCCAGATGAGAATGCAGTTCCTGCAAATGATTATTTCTGGGGAACCTGGGTGCGAATGGACAACGGAAAGGAATATGAGGTTCTGGAAACAAGCGTAGTGCAGGGAAAAAACAGTTATACTATTACATCTTCAAACGAAAGTACTCTTGCAGTAACAGAACTTGGAACGTTTACAAAAGGATCCGACAGTGTAATGGTGTGCAACAATATTCCATATTTCCGTAAAGGCGGCGCAAACCTTGAATATTCCCTCAAGCTTGTAGGTTTTACAACAGGAAGAGCAGCCAGTACTGCAATGAGCGGAATAAAAGGCAAGGGAAAATCAACAAAATACAGCAATTTTGAAAGCCTTTCCGAAAGTGATGCTGAAGGTTACCTTAAGTTTACGGCTCCAACCGCAAATGACACACAGACAGTAGAAATTGAAAACGGAAATGACCTCGTGGTAGTTTCAGGACTGAACATCAGTAACTCAGGCGATTATATGGGTACAGTTGCTCTTGTAGGAAAGAAAGATTACAACCTTAAAATTACGGGAACAATCAGCGATGATCAGAAGGATAACGGATATTTGTTTGGTAACAATGCAAAAACTTATAATATGCAGCTTACAATTACGAATATAAGCGAAAACAAGTGTTCAACATCAGCATGTTTTGTAAAATCAGATAATGCAAACCTTATCATAGAAGCAACAGATGGCACAGACCTGTCAGGATTTACAATCTCAACGCTTGCCGGTGGTGCAACTAAAACAGTTAATCTTTCAGTTGTATATGGTGAACTTGATGTACCTTACATAGATACAGGTATTTCCGTTACAATACAGAATCCTTTTACAGGACAGGAATGGAGCGACTATATACCGCTCAGATTCTTTAAAGGAACAATTCCTATTACGATTGCGGCCAAGAATCCTGAAAATAATAATAACGCTGCGTTGAATGGATTTGTAATCTACCCGGATGGTAATAACCAGTTCTTTGCAATTCCGAATAATACTGCCAAACCAATTTTTGTACCAACGTTTGGAAGTAATAAGCCTTATATGCTCGTATTCAGCGGTGCAACAGTAACTTCACAGCTTGATGACAGTACCGAAATGTATTATACGGTAGAACCAGCATCCCTTACACTCAGACCAGTAGTTACTTCCGGCAGCGAGATATTGAATTACATACCTTTTGGTGGACAGAATCATTCAGAAGATACGGCTTATTCAGTTACACAAGGATTTGAAGCATACCTTCGTGAAGGTGAAATTGACTACTACAGCATAACCGCAGACAGTGATACCTTCTACGGTCCGGGTGGCAGCGCATTCTATTCTGTTAGCTACGTGAATGAAAAAGGCGATGTACCTGATACCTTCCTTATTTCAGAAGGAGCTGTTTTAAGTACAATCCAGCTGCCGGAAATGACCTGCAAAGGCTATAAGTTCAAGGGCTGGTATTCGGGAACTACGAAGATTGTTGCTGGAAGTTATAAGGTTAAAGACAATATTACATTAGAAGCAAAATGGCTGAAGGAATGCACAGTAAACTATGTTACGGCATACGGTAAAACTCCAACCACAATAATTGTAGGTGAGGGCGAAAAGCTTACTTCATCACAATTACCTGAGCTTACAGAAAGTGGCTGGAAATTCCTTGGCTGGTATACTAACAGCAGTTATGATGAAGAAACTAAAGCCAGTGCAGGGCTGAGTGTAACTAAAAGCATTACACTCTATGCTAAGTGGGGACCTGATGACGGCTTTGTATTTGTAGAAGGCGGAACGTTTAGTATGGGAAGTGAATCAGGAGAAAGTGATGAGAAACCTGTACATAGTGTTACCTTGGGCAACTTCTATATTAGTGATCACGAACTTACACAGAGTGAATATGTTGCTGTTATGGGAAGTAATCCAAGCAATTTCACATCAAGTCCTGCAAGCGGTGAAGTACAGGCTAACAGACCGGTAGAGAATGTAAGCTGGTATGATGCAATATATTTCTGTAACAAGTACAGTGAATCTGTAGGTTTAACTCCTTGTTATTCAGTAAACGGTAGTACAAGTGTGAGCAGTTGGAATTACACTCCTCATAATGGTAACAGTATAAGCGGAACAATTACCTGTGATTGGACTGCTAATGGTTACAGATTACCAACTGAAGCAGAATGGGAATATGCTGCAAAAGGTGGTAAACAGAGTAAGGGGTATACTTACAGTGGAAGCAACAGTATCGACAATGTAGCATGGTATACAAGTAACAGCAGCAGTAAGACACATGAAGTAAAGAAAAAAGCAGCTAATGAGCTTGGACTGTATGATATGAGCGGAAATGTATGGGAATGGTGCTGGGACTGGAATTCAAAATCTTACAGCAGTGACAGCATATCTAATCCGCACGGCGCTTCGTCGGGTTCTGACCGCCTCTTTCGCGGCGGTAGCTGGAGCAACGACGCCACTTACTGTCGTACCGCTAATCGGAGCCGCTACTACCCGTACTACCGCTGCAACGCCTACGGTTTCCGGCTTGTTCGCTCCGCTCAGTAACACCCATAGGGGAAAGCAAGGTATGGCAGGGAGTAGGCAGGCCAAGCACGGTAGTGCGGCCGCGGTAGCGGTGCTATACTACGAACGGCAATACCTTGCGTAGAAAAGAATTAAACTGTAGTTTCGTTACTTTTTACAATCTCTTGCACTTGTTCAAGTGTCATATCAAGTGATTTTGCAATAATTTCGATAGAAACGCCGTTGTTATAAAGATTTTTTGCTACTTCAACAGCTTTTGCTTGGGCTCCTTCATCATAGCCTTCTTTTCTGCGGTTTTTATCGTATAAGTCTTTATCAAATTCTGTTAAAATCATGGCTTCTACCTCCGCTTTATGTTCCTTGAAAAAGCCTTCAAGCAGGTTTTCCTTAATTGCCCAGTTTACGGCTTCATCAACGGCATCTTTTATATTCAGATTGTTCTTCTGGTTACTTTTTACTCGGTCAATGTAACTGATATAATCATACAATGCTTTGCAGTTTTTTTGAATACCCTTATTGTATTCCGGGTTTATATTTATTACCGTTGCAGTCCATTCAAAATCACCTCTTTCTGTTAATTGCAAAAATATGAGATTTCGGACCATTTTTTGAGAAAAAAAGTTTAAAAAAGTTGAAAAAAAATCGAAAACCTCAAAAATCCTATGACCTGGGCTAAAAAGGTGCTTACTTAAACCGCAAACCCCATTTTCCGGTTTGGTTGAATAGTGCTAAGTTTTTCAACTTTGCACATTTCTGTGATGTCGGTAAAGGTGGGGCGGGTGCCGCTAACGATTTCTTTCATCTGGGCTTTGCGGACTATGTTGTCTATTTCGCCGCCGGAAAGGTTGTAAGACTCGGCTAACTGCCTGGCCTTGTCTGGAGTGAGCCAGGGGAGCTTGTAGCTCCAGATTGCTTTTTTTGCTTCGATAGACGGATTTTCAAAATGAATCTTGAAAAGGAAGCGGCGTTCAAAGGCAGGATCAAGATTGTCTACCAGGTTAGTTGTGGCTATCAGAATACCGTTGAGATTTTCCATTTCTTCGAGGATGATATTCTGGATTGAGTTTTCAACTTGAGCCGTAGTTGAAGAGTTAACATCCTTGCGCTTACTGAAAACTGCATCACACTCATTGAAAAGAAGAATAGGCATGCGTCCATTTTGAGCCTTTGTGATTTTGGTACAAAGAGCCTTGTAGTCGGTGAAAATCTTTTTGATTTTCTTTTCGCTTTCGCCAAACCAGCAGCTTTTTGTATCGGAAATATCAACTTGAACAATTGCACGTCCTGTCTTTTTTGCAATTTGAAAAACAGATTCCGTTTTACCGCAACCGGCAGCTCCGTATAATAAAACTGCAATTCCGCATGGCAATCCCTGTCCTTTAAGCCGCTTTTGAA
>JAEEGK010002887.1_pt1 | contig 43070 bp, 45 predicted proteins | sample 8958771 | NCBI WGS metagenome assembly JAEEGK01 (sample SAMN16246547, study PRJNA631951) | gut metagenome | biome: gut microbiome; feature: rumen; material: SC-attached | host: Bos | place: Iran: Karaj | collected 2018-10
GTTCTTATTAATGGAAAGAATTATATGCATATTTATTGCTTATGGGTAGCAGGTAGTTTTAAAGGCAAAGGTATTGGAAAAGAATTATTAGAATATGCTATTGAAGATGCTAAATCTAAAAAAATGAGTGGTGTTTGTACATTGGTATCACAAAAGAAGAAACCATTTATTGGAGATAAGAAGTTCTTTGAACATTATGGATTTAAAGTAGTAGATACAATTAATGATTATGAATTAATGGCATTACAATTTGATGATAAAGAAACACCTAAGTTTAGTGATAGTGCTAGAAAGATGGAAATTGATAGCCAAGACTTTACTATTTATTATTCTAATGAATGTCCTTATGTAGAATATGAAGTTAAAGAATTATCTGATTATGCTAAAGAAAAAGGAATCAAATTGAATTTTATAAAAATAGATTCATTAGAGAAAGCTAAAAATGCTCCATGTGTATTTAACAATTGGGCAAACTTTTATAAAGGAAAATTTGTTTCAAATACTATTCTTAATGCGAATGCATTTGAAAAACTTATTAAATAAAAATTTAGATACTCTGAAATTATAAAATCAAGTTATTATTTGAGGACAAGTCGATGAGATTTGTCCTTTTATATGATATAATAAATCTAAAGAATAAATGATAATTTATGAAGGTGAAATAAATGAATCAAGATATAATAGAAAAAATAAAACAATCTTTTATTACTTATTTTGATTTTAGTCAAAAAAGAGAGATTGAATCATTATTTGAGGAAATAATAATTATATTATGGGATTTTAGTGATAATGGTGAAATAAATTTTGTTTATGACAATAAAGAAACAGAATACTCTAATATATTAAAAAAATATATGAAAGAAAATTATAGGGAAATTATTGTAGAAGGTTTGGAAGGATTTAGTCTGCCCAAAAGTAATGTACCAGTTATTTTTGCAGATAGTAAGAGTGATACAATAATAGCGGTATTAATACATGAACTTCTTCATCAATTATTAGGGAAAAAATTAAATACAGTTAGAATTCTTGAACATGACTTTTTAGTGGAATTAATAATTGAATATGCAACTAAGGATATATTAAATATATACAATAGTGCTTTAAGTCAAAATAACAAGCAGTCCAGTACATATTTATTACTTGATGAAATATTAGATTTTCCGCTTAAAAGTATTTATCAACAATTAATAGATGAAATAAAAAATGATGCGACAGTTATAAACAAAATAGTGGGGATTGAAAATAGAGTATCACTAAGTGTATATTTTCAAGATTTATTAGATAAAGTTTTAACTTGTGATAGAGAGAGAAGTTTTAAAGAGCAGTATGCAGATTGTGTTAATGAGTATTCTCATAAAGTAAAAAAAATAAAAGAAAGTATATTACAAAGTGCTTATGATTATAGAGACAAAAATAAATCGTTTGAAAGATAGTAATTAATGATATAATAATGATGTAGTAAAGTAATTGAGGTATGGTTATGAACATAGATGAAAGAATTTTACAAGAAGAAGATAGACATTATCAAAAGATTAGGGAATTAGAAGACATTTTAAGAATGTATGAAAGTAGCGTACGTGAGAATTTATTATACACGGATAGAATTGTTAATCAAGCTGCAATGAATGAAATTAATCCTGATAGAATTATTTCATATGAAGAATCTAGACAAATTAGTAATCCATATGAAAAACAGATAAAAGAAACCAAAGAAAGTATTAAACAAGAAAATGATTTGTTTGAGAAGAGAATGGCGATTTTATCACAACAAAAAGAAGAAATAGAAAAGCAAAATAGGGAAGTAATGATTGCTAGAGAAAGAGAAAGACAGCAAAGAGAAATTGAATTGATTGAATTACAACAGAAAATTAATAAAATAGAAAACGAGAAATTAGAAATTGAAGAAAGATTAGCCACTATTTCTACTGAAACATTCCTTGAATCATTTTATTCAAAACTAGTTGCTGAAAGATATCCAGAAGAATATCAACGATTTAAACAAAGTAAAGAACAGGTAAGAAATCTTCCAAAAAATACAACTGCTCTTTTGGATGTTAAGGAAAAATTTAATAGATTATCTGAAGAATTGAAATTATATAAAGAAGTTTTGCCAATATATGAGAACTTTTATCAAAAATTTGAAGAAATGAAAAGAGAATATCAGCAATCACGATCAACAAAGAATGCCTCACCAGTTTCAAGTCAGCCAACACTGGATCAACAAGAAGTTATTTCTCGATTTGATAAACCTCGGTTAGAGGGTTTACTTATTAATATATCGGATACATTAAAACAAAATGTTAGTCAATACATAAAAAATCATAGTAAAATGATGTATGTTAAGAGCATTGATATTAAAAATATTTATCAAGAAGGTAATTTTATAATAGTTAATGCAAAAGACAATTTAGGGCATCCTATTGAAAGAAGATTTACAACAGAAGAATTTTCTAAATTATTTATGCAAAACCCAACTGAATTAATCCAAAATGAAGCATCACAACCTGTTCAAGAACCACAACAAGAAACTACTATAAATGATTCTACAGTAAATATTGAATCAATAATAAATCGAGTAAAAGGACAATATCCTAATGTCATTATGATAGAAGCAAATGGAGCTTTCGAATATGAAGGTCAATATAGGGTTAATGTTAGAAATAGTAATGGAGTATTTACAAGCGTAATAATTGATAAAACAACATATGATCAGTTGAAAGAATATTTTAAGCATCATCCACAAGCAATATCAACAAATATTAGCAAATTTAAACCAACTGAAAAACCAGTTCAACACGAACAAGAAATTACATCAGAAAAGGATAAACTAATAAATGATGTTATTAGCGCGATGATAAATGCTGGAGAGTTCAAAGATTCTGGAATAGATATAAGTAAAAAAATGAGTGATATAGAATATGCGAAAAGACAATTATCAACTAAATCTATTGATGAATTAAAGTGGGCATTGTCAGTATATACACCAAAACAAATTAGCGATGATGAAATGCATATCCCAAGTGAAGGTTATTATATTAATGAATATGGTGAAATAGAAAGACCTTCAAGAACTATGTAAAAAAATGCAAATAAAGAAATAGTATTTTTATTTAAATATTTTCTGTTTACATGGTACATATTGTGTGTTATAATATGAACTTGTTTCTGTGTTGAATAGAAATAATAATTAAATAGAGGAATATTAAAATGGAAATATTATTTGGCTTTGATGGAATTGTTGTTGATGACTTTAAAAAGATTCCATCTGCATCAGAGCTTTGTGCAATGGATAAACGTTTACTATACGTTGGTACAATTACCGATAAAAATGGTGATTTGATTCACGATGCATTTATGCATGTTTTAAAACCAACAGAAATTTATACAATTGAAGAAGTAAAACCAATAGGAGAAAATGTAGTTATTCTTAAAACTGAAAGACATTTTTTAGATCCAAATTCATCTGTTTTACAATATATTTATGATAATCATGATAGTGAAATTTATGTAGGTGATGTTTGTGATGGATCTGGAGATACTGGAGAGGTTTGGCATGATACATATAAAATGGGACTTGATTCAAATACTTTATATATAAAAAATGAAGATGGATCTTGTACTGTTGTAGAACCACCTGTTGAAAATTGTTTAAGTGTTCCTGATAGATTTGGATTTAGAATTGTTGTTAAAACACCTGGTGAACCTGAAAAACACTATGCATTTTTCTTAGGAATTTCTGCATTTAATCAATGGGCATATCTAAAATATCATGCAAGAGAAGATCAAGATGTTCTTCATAGTCTTGACCCAGATTATAAAAACTTTCTTTATTGGAATGAATGTGAAGAATTTGAAAAGTATCCTAAATTAGTGAAATCATATCCTAAAAGCTATAGCCGTGAAGGTTATTTAAAATTAGATAAATAATTTATATTACTTTATAAAAACTCTATAAAAAATTATAGAATTATTGTAGGAGAAAAATATGTTTAAGTTAAATGAAACTCAATTAAATAATATTAAAAGTGTAGGTACATTAATGTTAGCTACAGCAAGTAAAGATGGTAAACCTCATTGTACAATAGTAGAACCATCTAGATTTTATGAAGATAGAATTATAATTCCAATAGTTCAAATGGAAATATCTAAACAAAATATGTTAGAAAATAAAAATATTTTTATTCATGTTTTTAAAGAAGATAAGGAAGATCCTGAACGTAGTATACAATATAAATTAAATTGTACTGCTGAAATAGAAACATCAGGTGATTTATTTGAAGAAGTAAAACATTATGAAGAAACTGAAGTATTACCAGAAGGCTTCTATGTTAATGGAATTGTAATTGCAACAATAGTTGATTGTAAAGAATATATTGGTTAATATTATTTCCGGAGGGTTTATGGGAAAAGAAGTATTTGCAGATACTGGTTATTCATTAGGTATTAATTCATTTCTTTTTGCAATATTAGTTAATCATATTAATGAAGATACAGTAGAGTTTAGCTTTAATGATATAGAAAATAAGAGATTACAATTCTTTAATTGTGGAAGAGTATGTTATCTTAATTTTACAAAGAAAGAATTAGAAAGAGAATTAAGAACAGTCTATGGTGACTATATTCATACATATGGTAATGATAGATGGATTGTAGATTTAAAAGCAATATATGGTGATTATATTAATATATTAACTAAATATGAGTTAAGACTATTACAATATGAAGAATCATATATTAAAATATTCTATTTATTTAAATGGTTTAGAGTAGATGAACGTATATTTGATCCACCTTATCATGCAGTAACTAGTTTACTTAAATGTAATTGGATGTTTAATCTAAAAGAAGTAGATAGTAATTTAGATTACTTATTTGATATGGCTAAAAAAGTTAAACCAGATGGTAATAATACTGAATGGCTTAAAATAATGAAGAAATTACGTAAAATATCTAAACAAATACCAATTAATGATACAAATATGGATGATTGGAAAGAAAAAGTATTATCCATGAATAAATAATAAGACTAGAAATAGTCTTTTTTTGATATAATTATCTTGGTGATATTATGTCTAAAATATCAAATGTAATTACTATGTTAGAACTATTACAATCTAGTAAAAAATATAGTATTAGTGAATTATCTAAAAAACTTGAAGTATCAGAAAGAATGATTAGAGTTTATAAAGAAGATTTAGAAAAAGCTGGTATATATATAGATACTATAATGGGACCATATGGTGGATATGTCTTAAATCAAAGTGTAAGACTACCAGTAAGAAAATTTAAAATGAATGATGCTAAGTTATTAGATAAATATATTAAATTAGAAAAAGATAAAGATATAAAAGATAAATTAGTTTTATTACAAGATAAAATAAAAGGTGTTTATATTGGTAGTAAACAAGAAGAAAAAGAATTAAATTTAAAAGAAGAAATAGCTAAAAAATATAATTTATTAACAAGAGCTATTAAAGAAAAGAGAAAAGTTAAAATATTATATTATTCATATGGTAAAGGAGAAAATGAAAGAGTAATTGATCCTGTAGAAATGTTTTTATTTCAAGATGGTTGGTATTGTGCAGCTTATTGTGAAAAAAGACAAGATATACGTCATTTTGAATTAAAAAGAATTATAAAATATGAATTATTAAATGAAAAATATGAGTAGACGAAATATTACCTCCTTTCGAGTTATATTAAACTTGAGAGGAGTTTTTATTATGGGAAGAATGGAAGAGAATTTTGAAAAATTAGAAAGGAGAGTATTTGATAGTTTATCAAGTACTGATTTAGATAGAATAAACTATGAATTATCTAAAATAAATGGACCAACATTAGTTTCTGGTGTAGGTGGATCTAGTGTAGTATCTAATTATGGTAGTAAGATATTATCAATTAAGAATAATATAATAACTAGAAATACAGAACCAAGAGATTTTAGATATCTAAATATAGATGTTTATAAGAATGTTTTAGCTTGTAGTTATTCAGGAAATAATTATGGTGTAGAATTAGCTTTTGATAATAATTTAAATCATTATTTATTAGCTAGTAAGATAAATGATAAAGAAGATATTATTAATTTAAGTTATGTTTGTGAAGATAAAGAAAAAAGCTTTATATCATTAGCAGCTACTGTTATACCATGTAGTATTTTATTAAATTATTATCTAAATGATAAAGGGATAATTATTGATTCTTTTGATGAGGAAAGTTTTTCTTTTGATACTAATTGTGATGCATATGAGATATTTACTGGGTATGATACATCAACATTATCTAAGTTTTTAGAATCTACTATGGTTGAATCAGGTATAGCAATACCAATTATTCATGATAAATATTCATATTGTCATGGTCGTAGTACATTATCTAAAGTATGTAATAATAATGCTATTTATTTTGATACAAATACAGAATTAGATAGATTATTAATAGAAGAAATTAAAAAGTATTATAATGAAGTAATAGTTATAAAAAATAGTGGTTTATTAAGTGAATATAAAAACTTAATAAAATGTTTATATTTAACTAAATATATAGCTGAATCTAAAGAAAAAGATATATCAGATGTAGATTATAATCCAATAGTTAAAAAACTATATAAATATAATGGACAATTATAAGGTAATTTATGTTATAATAACTCATCGGAGGGTTTTATGAGTTTTAATGAAACAATTAGAAGTATTGCAATAGAAATACATAATAAAGTAGTTAACTTTATTGAAAGTAATAATAATAACGATGATTTACTTTATGAAAATATATTTTTTAAAACAAAAAATAATAACCAAATTGAATATAATTTTGAAAAAGATGAAATAAGAGTATATAAAGATAGTAGTTATATTAATGGTTTTTGGATACTAGATAATGAAACAACTTATGTCAATAGAAAAATTCAATATGATACATCTTTAGAGAAAAAAGCACTTGAAGATCCAGATTGTTTTGATTTAGATTTAGAAGAACAAAATAAATACTCTAAAGAAGTTAAAGACAATATTTTAAAGTTTTATAAAGAGATATATGATTTATTAGATGAATTAGAAATTGATCAAACAAAAACTTATGATGTAAATAATTTTAATGAAGAGTTTTTTGATTTTTATAATGAATATATGTATGGAAAAGAATTTAATAAATTAAAAGAATCAGGTAATAAAATATTACCAGCTGTAGAAATAGCTGCTGAGTGGTGGAAAAATAAAATTATTAAAGAAAATGCTTATTTAATACCAGGAAAGAGAAAGTCACTAGGTTATTTTGAATTAATAGAAGCTCCAACTACAATAACTGATGAACAGTATAATAAATTTAAAGATATTTTAGCTACTAAATTAATGAACGAAATATATGAATTAAAAGATGATGTTGTTCAAATTAGATGTGATTATGGACCAAGTCATATATTAAATTCAGCTGGGTTAGAAGCTGGTTTAAAAGGAGCAAAAACACCTACTAAAACAGATATGTATATTCGTGCATATTATGTAGCAATTAAAGATGGATATGGAGCACCTTGTGTTACAATATATGATAGTACTAAGAAAGAAGATATAGAGACTATAAAAAAACTATATATTGATAATAGTAAAGTATTAAAAAAGTAATTATGTTATAATAAGTTAATAGGAGGGATAATATGGGTTCATTTGTAGAAATGAATGATACATTACAAATAACAAAGGAACAAGGATTTCCTAAAGAATTAGACTGGAAAACACATATTAAAAAACCATATACAGCAGAACAATTTAAAGATATGATTTTTGAGTTTAAAAATAAACCAAGAATAAGAAATTATCATATACCACCAGTAAGAAACTTCTTAGTTGAAAACATTGATGGTAAATGGTTATATTGGGGATTAATTCATGTTACTGAAGTAACACATGATTATATTAATCAAACAACATCTGGTAAATATAAAATAATTTATATAAATACACCAGAGGAAATGGAAATGGCTCATAATCTAATTGATAGAAATAAAGATACATTTTTTAAGATAGGGGATTAATATATGAAAAAAGATGTTTTTAACGTAGAATTATCTAAATTTGAAAATGAAAATGTAAGAATTAGTGCAGAAACTATTCTAAATATGATTCCAGATTATTTTTATGAAATACCGGCTAGTTCATCTGGCAAATATCATCCTGAGTTTTCATTAGGAGAAGGTGGACTTGTTCGTCATGTTAAAGTAGCTATGAGAATACTTGAAGAAATGTTTAATGACAAAGCATTTGGTGTATATGATAGTTATAAAAAAGATCTAATTAGAATGGCTTTAATTGTTCATGATGGTTTTAAATCTGGTATTACTAATACTGGTCATACATGTAATGAACATCCAGTACTTATGAGTAAATTTATTTTAGATAATCAAAACAAATTATTAATTTCTCCAGAAGATGCTAAGTTTGTAGCTAGTTTAGTAATATGTCATATGGGACCATGGAATAAAGATAGAAAAGGTAATGAAATAATGCCAGTTCCTAAAACACAAGAAGAACTATTATTACATTTATGTGACTATATTGCATCTAGAAACTTCTTAAACGTTAGTTTTTTAGAAAACGAAATAGTAGATAGTGTTGATAGAGAGAAAACAAAAGTAAGATAGAAATTGACAATAATTGACAATTTCTTTTTTTTTATATAATCGTTTTATTATTTCTATAAAATAATATGTGATAAACTATTAATGTAAGGAGGATAGAATATGAGGGGATGGCTATTTACTAAGACTCATGTAGCTCCAAAATTAATAAAAAAAGAAAATCCAAGAGCAAAGAAAGGCTGGGTTGTTATAGATGTTAAAGCAGCTGGACTTTGTCATTCTGATGTTGCAGCATTAGAACAAGAAAGTTGGATGGCTTTAATTAAGGCAGCTCCATGTATCTTTGGTCATGAATGTGCAGGTGTTATATCACAAGTTGGAAAAGGAGTTAAGGGTTTTAAAGTTGGAGACCGTGTAGGTGTTTGTCCAATAGATCCTAATACAGGATTAGCAGTTGGATATGATTATGATGGAGGTTATGCAACTAAATGTGCAGTACCAGCATCTAGTTTAGTACATATTCCAGATAAAGTATCATTTATACAAGGTGCCGCAGCTACTGATGCAGGTGCAACAGCATATCATGCATTATTTACTGAAGGTAAAGCTAAAAAAGGTATGAAAGTTGGTATTATTGGTATTGGAGGATTAGGTCAATTTGCAGCTCGAATGGCTGTACTTGCAGGATGTGAAGTATATGCAGTTGATATTAATCCGCATGCAAGAAATTTAGCTAAGAAAATTGGATGTACTAAAGTAGTTGATAATGTATTAAAACTAAAGAGTGTTCGTCCAGATTTAATAGTAGATTATGCTGGATTTAAAGATACAGTAAGAGGTGCAACACAAGTAGTTAAAACTAGAGGTACTGTAGTTCTAGTTGGTATGGGAGTACCTTCATTTGAATTAGATACAATTACTATGATTACTAATCAAGTAAGATTAGTTGGATCAATTGGTAGTATTCCAGAAGATGTAGCAGGTGTATATGAATTCTTCCTAAAAGGATTAAACCCTGAATTAACATCAATACCATTTGAAGATATAGATAAAGGATTAAAGAAACTTAAAGATGGTAAAGTAAAAGGAAGACTTGTTGCAGAAATTAATAAAGATTAAAATGGTATTATACTACTGATTATGATTCTATAGAAAAGAAGAATATTAAAAGTTACATTAAATAAAGTTAAATAGTAATATTATAAAGGCTAGAGTAATCTAGTCTTTTTATGATATAATTATTTTGGTGATAATAATGATTTTATTAACTGCACAACCAAGAACTGGTAAATCAACAGCTATAAAGAAAATAGTAGAACTATTAGGTATAAATAATTGTGGTGGTTTTTATACTGAAGAAATAAGAGAAAATGGTGAAAGAGTTGGTTTTAGTATTAAAACACTTAGTGGTAAAACAGGAATATTATCACACGTAAACATTGATAGTAAATATCGAATAAGTAGATATGGTGTTGATATAGATGCTTTTGAGAATATTTGTGTAAAAGAATTAAAGGACGTTATTAAAGATGATAATATTAAATATATAGTGATTGATGAAATAGGGCCAATGGAATTATTTTCTAATGAATATAAAAATCTACTCGTTGAATTATTAAACTCAAATAAACAAGTAATTGGTACAATATATAAAGATTCTTATGAGTGGTTAGATGATTTTAAAAAGAAAGATGGTATAAAATTAATTGAAGTTACATTAGATAATAGAGATGAATTACCCTATGAAATAGTAGAAATGATTGATAATAAAGGAGGAAAAATAATATGGAAAATATGACTATTGATGAAAAAATTAGTGAATTAACAAAATTAGCAGATGCAGCACAAAGAAGTGGTGATTATTATACTATGAATGAATATGATAGACAAATACAAGAATTACAAGATAAGAAATGGGAAGAGTTTAAACAAGCAGTTGATGAAGAAGACTCAAAAACAAAGTAATTTAATAAAGAGACTAGTTTACTAGTTTCTTTTTTTGACTGTAAACCAATGATTTTTATTGCCATAAAAAATTGAATAATTGAAAAGTATGTTATAATTAAGATAAGTGAGGTAGACTAATGAGTGAAAAAGATAAACCTAAAACAGGAAGAATAACTGATTTTAATACTTTGTTAAAAGTATATCAAGGTGCTGCTAGAGAATTAAAGGGATTAGCTGAACAAGCAATTAAACCAAAACCAATTGATCCAGATAAGATACCTTCTTATGATGGAATTAAAATTGGTGATAATCCATATGATAAAGGATTAAGTGATGTTGGATCTAGTATTGAAAAAACTAATGCTTTATTTGCTGATAGTATAAGTGATATTGCTAAACAAAAAGAAGCTTTAGATCAAAGTAGAAACGTAGGTTTAGAAGCTATTACTAAACAAATGGAAGAAACAACAAAACAATTACAAGAAATGCATGATTATTTAAAAGATACACCTAGTGGTTCAAGTCTTTCAGGATTTACTGGTAACATTGAAAATGCTCCAAAGATTGGCGTAGAGTCCGATAAAGTGGATTATACTTCAAATCCATTTGCTAATCAAAAAGCTAAAGAAGAACTAGTACAAAAAATTATTGATAAAATGATTGATGCTGGTGAATTCGATCATGTTACCATTGAAGATGTTGTTCGTAGAATTGAGGAAATGAATTTTACAAGACGACAATTAAGAGGTAAAAGTATGGAAGAATTACAAGAAATACTAGTGTCATACGAAAAGAAAAAAGAAGATCCAGATGATGAAAAAGGATTTTCTAAATAAGAAAGGAGAGTAATATTATGGATATGATGTCAATGATTTTTAATTTATCAGAAGGAAATCCAGGAGCGCTTAAGATAATAATGAATATGATGGAGTCATTTGAAGGTCAAAGGGACTTATTAACATGTTCAGATCTTAATATTAAGGGATCAAAACTATATATGTTAAATAGTGATTGTTGCAAAAAAGATCCTGCTAAATTTAAAAGTACTATTAATATGCTAAGAAATGGTGTTTTTTCAATAGAAGAAATACATGAAAACTTAGATTTACCATATGCTATCCCATTTCTTGATGATAATATAATTATTGATGGTGTTCCACCATATGGTGCAGATTTTGGACCAGGTTATCCACAGTGGGAAGAATATTGTGCACAAACAAGAGAATCATTCGATAAAAGAATGGATGAAGCTTGTGAAAAATGGAACGTTGAAAGAAGAAGACGTAGTAGTAAATAAAAAATAATATGAGGTTAAATAATGGCAACAACTAAAGATTATCGTGATTTTATTATAGATTCTCTTAGACTACTTGACGATATTACATATAAACCAATGATGGGAGAATATCTATTGTATTATAAAAATACACTATTTGGTGGAATATATGATGATAGATTTTTAGTTAAAAGAGTAGATACTAATAAAAAATACAATATGGAAGAAGCTATTCCTTATGAAGGAGCTAAACCTATGTATTTAGTAGATGATGTTGATAATAATGAATTAATAAAAGAAATAGTAATTGATACTTATAATGGCTTAAAGAAATAGTAAAATTGACTATTTCCCTTTTTTGTGGTATAATTATACACGTTTTTGGAGGGGTTATGAAAAGTTTTGAAGAAAGAAAAGAAAAGTATTTAGAAGTTTTAGAAAAAAACCCATTATTAGTAATGGGTCTTACTAGATCATTTGTATCAAAAGGAAGAATAAATGATGCTGAATTAATTCTTAATCCAAAGACTGATAAAGAATTAAAATATTCAGAATCATTAGTTATGCAAACATTTGATATATTACCTTTAATTATGAGAATTAATGAACAAAAATATGATTTACCATGTGAAGAAAATGAAGGTCTTAATGAATTAATTAATATTTATCGGGATATGATAGATGGTAAATTTATATATGGTAATGATTTTACAATGGAACAAATAGCCAGATTATTCTATGGTTGTGTTACTTTAAGTGCTAATGATGGAAAAAAATATGTTATGGATAATATTGGTCTTGATCGTCATAATATAATGGATTTACTTACTTTTAAGGACTTACAAGGATCTTTAATGAATCTAGTTGATGAGAAAAAACCAGATACAGAGATTAAAGAATGTGATAGTTATACTGATCAAGAAATAGATGAATTATATGCATATTCATGCGAATTCCGTAGATTATGTGAAATCGATAGAAAAGAACCATCTAAAGATGATGATTTTGAAGAAATAATTGAAAAAATCGAAGATAATGATCACAAGATAAAATAGGATTTATTCCTATTTTTTTTATGATATAATAAACTTGGTGATATGATGAAAACATTAATACTTAGTTTTAGTAATAATTTAGTTAATGAAGATAGTTTTATACCTAATAAAATAGGTCTTACATTTTCATGTGTAGAGTATTGTGAAAAAGTATTAAAAGATCTTGGTTATGAAAGTGAACATATTTGTATTAATAAAAAGAAAATAAATAAATGTTTTGCTTGTGGTAAAAGAGGTTGGGGTATTTGTGGAGATAAACATATTTGTTTCCAAAAAGATGATTTTAATGAAATATATAGTTATATGGGTAATTTTGATAATTATATCTTTGTTAGTCCCGTTTATTTTCATGAAATGAGTGAATCAGCTAAAACATTTTTTGATCGATTAAAAAGATGTGATGCATTTAATGATGATTCTAAAATTAAAGATAAAAAGCTTATTTGTATAGCCTGTGCAGGTGGTAGTGGTAGTGGAACAGAAGAAACTCTTAAATCGTTTGATACATTAAGTTATTTCTTAAGAACAAAAATGGTTGGTAGAGTACCTGTAACTAAGTTTGATTTTGATAAACAAAAGATAGAAATGGAAAATAGTATTAAGAGATTATAAAGTGTTTTAAACACTTTTTTATTTAATAATAAAACTTTACACATAAATATACACATAATATTTACTTATCTTTATTAATTTGTGGTATTTGTTGCATTTATAGGAGATAATATGGTATTTTATTATTAGAGTAGGATAGGTGAGAATATGAACAATCCAATATTTTTTAAAGTAAAAAAAGTAGGAGAAGAATGGTCAGTTATTTTTGTTAAAGAGAATAATGAATATAAAATTATTAGTAATGATCCAGAAGCAGTAAAAGAATATCTAGATGAAAATAAAGATTGTATTTTAATTGGTGCTAATAATTTCTTTTATGACGATATCTTTTTAACATCAATTCTTAAAAATGGTAATGTAACTGGTGATGTAGATCCTATAGATAAAGATACTTATCTACCTAATACTTTAGATATTACTCAAGGTATTTCTCGTAACTACTTAGTTGATTTTAATACTATAATATGTAGTATTGATTTACCTAATTTTTATGCATTAACTCCTGATGAAATAAATGAAGAATTAGTTAATAAAGGTTTTATTATTAAAAGAATTTACGATACTGATGAAAGAAAAAGATTCTTAAATTGGAAAGTAGATATAATTAATAAATATAATTTACCTAAAAAAGCATATCAAGCATCATTTGGGGCTTTAATGGAATATATTATTGGATTAGATGTTTCTAATGTAGATAAAGAATATGCAAGTAGAAAGTTTGTTTTAGATGAGAAACTAACTAAAGAATTAGAAAAGAGAAATGATCCATTTTTAAATGATATACTAAAAGAATTGAAAGATTATTATAGTAACGCTGAAGAGATTAAAGAAAACGAAATGCCTACTAGATTATTAGGTGACTGCTTACTTAGGTTTAATAAACAAGGAATACATGGTAGTAAAAAGGGCGATTATTTTGATGCAAATGGTGAATTTTCATATTTGTATATTGATTTTAATAGTTTTGGTCCTAGTATTTTAATTAATAATGGATGGCTTAATGATTCAGCTCTATATGCAAAAAGATATGAAGAAATACGAGATATTAGATTAGATTTAAAAGCAAAAAAACAAGTTGAACAATTATTCTATAAACATATTTTAAATGCCGGATTAGATGATTTAAATAAAGTAGAAACAAAAGAAGGTGCTAATGTTGGATTATCACTTACTATGAGTGGAATAATGACTATGATGCTTTTATATCGTATACTTGAAAAATATAATATAGATTTAATTGAAGGTAATACAGATGGTTTAATTGTTAAATGTACCAAAAAAGATATTCCTAAGATAAAAAAAGAAGTAGAAGATTTATCTAATAAATTATCATTATCATGTGATGCTGATGAAGTTAAAAGAATTATCCACTTTGATGATATGAATTATATAATGGAATTTCTAGATGGTAAGATAAAACATTTAGGTGTATTTGGATTATTCCAAGATCATCCATTAAATAAATCAGGTATATTAGCTATTGATGAAGCTATTAGAAATTATTATTTATTTAATATACCAGTTAGTACAACTTTAAGAAATATTAGAGATAATAACAATTTAAAAGCATTCCAAATAATTAAGAAATATCGTAGTAATGAAAAAACTAAATATATAAAAGTAAATGATGAATATGTAGAAGAACCATATCGTGTTAATAGATTATATCCAGTTACTTTAGATAAATTAACTAATACTTTATATGTTAAGAATAAGAAAGGTGAATTTGAAAAAGTTAGTGAGAAAAAAGGAACTAGAGTAAAAGAAGGTTTTTATTATTTCCAATTAGCTGATCGAGAATTACCTGATATTAATGAGATAGATTTAAATTATTATATTGATAAATGTTATAAAATAATTGATGCACATCCTAAAAAGAAAAATATTTATATTACATCACCAGAACCAAATAGATATGCATTTGTAGATTTAGATGGAACACTTGTATATGATGCACCTGATGAAGCAAAATTTCAAATATTTAAAGATGCTGTTTATGATATTTTAGATGAACCTGATATAGACCCAGCTTATTATTTATTTTCTAAGATGGAAGGTAGTTTTGTATTACAATTCTTAAGTATTTGTAAAAAATATAAAGGTTATGGAACATTAACTAACTTTGCATTATTTTTGAAAGATAGAAATTTATTCCCAGGTATTGATGATATTAAAGTATATAAGAAATTTGTAGAAAGATATGCTTCATTAAATAATGATTTTGCTAAGAATATTATTGCTCATGATAATTCTAAAGAAGTACTAGAAAAACTTAAAGAGGATGGATATAAAATATTATTATATTCTAACTGGTTTAAAGATATTCAAATGGCTAAATTAAAAGCTAATGATTTAGATAGTTATTTTGATGAAATATGTACTATTGAAGATTATTATGCAAAATCATCTGTAGTTGGATGGAAAGATATTCTATCTCGTCATAATATTAGTGATCGAGATATTAAGTTTATGTTAGGTAATGGTACATCAGATATTGCTCCTAAAGCAGTTAATGTACCAAGTATTATAGTAAATCATAATAATAAAAAACCAGCTAATTATGTAAAAAAGAATGGTATTTTAATTCCAAACTTAAAAGAAATAATTACACCAAGATTTACTAGTGAATTAGAAGAGATAAGTGATAGAATTAGGAGATAATTATGTGGGTATATTTACTATTACTTTTTGTAATTTTAATATTATTAATATTATCGATTATCTATATAGTAAGATTTACTCACAATAAGCTAGAAAAATATATCAAAAACAAGATTGTTTTATGGATAGTATCTTTTATTCCAATACTTTTACTAGCTTTGGGTATATATATTGATTCTGTTAATGCAATAGTTGTAGATATTCATCTAATAGTAATTGTATTTTTAACAAAAATAATCTTTCATTTTATAAATAAAGATACTAAAGATTATCTTGTTTTAGGAATAGGTATTATTGTTACAACAATTATTCTTTCATTTGGATATTATCAAGCTCATCATGTTGTTGAAACTAATTATGTTGTTTATACAGATAAAGCAATTGGTGTAGAAAGTTTTAAAATAGTTCAAATATCAGATAGTCATCTTAGTAATACGTTAGATGGTAAAAAGTTTTCTTCATATATTGAAAAGATAAATGAATTAAACCCAGATATAGTTGTAATAACAGGTGATTTTATTGATGATAACACTAGTGTTTTAGATATGACAGAAGCTTGTAATGGATTAGCTAATTTAAAAACAAAATATGGAGTTTATTTTGTTAATGGTAACCATGATAAAGGATATTATAGTCATGATGTGTACATGAAATTAAAAAAAGAATTAGTTAAGAGTAATGTTCATTTGTTAGAAGATACAATAGTAGATATTACTGATAATATAGTTCTTATTGGTAGAAATGATAGAGAATTTATTAATAGAGTAACTGCTCAAAATTTAACAAAAGATTTAGATAAAAGTAAATATATTATTATGTTAGATCATCAACCTAATGATTATGATAATGAAGCTGAGTCAGGTGCTGATTTAGTATTATCAGGACATACCCATGGTGGTCAATTATTTCCTTTGGGATTATTTGGTGTATTATTAGGATCTAATGATAAAACATATGGTATTGAAACTAGAGATAATACTACATTTATTGTTAATTCTGGTATTAGTGACTGGGCAATAAAGTTTAAAACAGGAACTAAATCAGAATATGGAGTTATAACTATAAAAACAAAATAAAGAAGGTATAATATGAATGGTAAATTAGCTAAAGAAATAAAATATGATTTAGATAATACACAGTTATATAATAATGATGATCTTAATAAAAGTATTACTGTTAAAGTAGATAGAAGTATTATAGAAAAAAGAGATGAAATAACTGATGAATTAATAGAAATAGGGTTAAATGATCTTATATCTATGGCAGTAGATAATTTAAAAGATGTATCTAAATATATTAAGAAAGTAAACTTTAAAAAATCAAATAAAAAAAGTTTTATGGCAAAACTTTATGGAATACCTTTAGATGTAGATTTAAATCCTGCAACACAGTTATATACATCATTAAGATTTGTACCTGCTTATCATTCTATTCTTAAGAATACTTTAAATAGAGTTGATAAGATAGAAGAAGAGTATGAATTAATGATAAAAACAGGTAATTTTGATGGAGTTAATGTCTTTAATAAAACTACTTTATTAGCTAATCTAGAAGGATTAAAACAAATAAAACTTAGTTTAATTAAATTAGAAGATGGATATAGATTATTAGCAAGTAATCCAACTATTAGTAGATTCTTACATTATTGGAGTGAATATAAAAACAATGGTTATCGTTTTCCTAAAGTATGTATGGTTAATGATGAAGCTTTTAAATTCGTTGATTACTATGAAGAATTAAAAGTAGATGGTGTTAATATCTTTGATAAATATAATGAATTAGTAAGATATGCTAATAAAATAAAACATAAAAATGGTAAAGGCAGTTTATTTAATATTAATACATCTTTTGAAGCTTATACTATATATCAAGCAAAAAAGAATAATTTAATTGATAGGATGATTGAATGTATTAATAATCTAGAAGCTAAGTTATTAGCACAAAAAAATAATAAATATGTTACCAATGTTGATCAAATAAATAGTCAATTAACATCTATTGGTTTAATAAGAAATGAATTTTTAAAATTGAAAGATAGAGTTAATCTTTTATCACCAACTGATGAAGAGATTGACAGGAAGTTTAATCGTTAATTAAAATAATCAGGAGCAATCCTGATTTTTTATGATATAATCATATTTTGGAAGTGGTAGTATGTTAATAATATCTTATATATTAATGTTTTTATCAATTATCATTTTTTGTACAGATTATTATTATCTATATATAATGGGAACAGTTAGTTTCTATGAATATGCTTATTTACTATCTCATAGTTTTAGTGCAGGTGGTTCAATAACTGTTGTTTTTGACACTTTATTAGCTTGTTTTTGGCCATTTTTTATATTAACAATTATTTATTTATTATTAATAAAATATGTCTTTAAAAAAGATAAAGCTAAGTTAATATTTTCTATCGTAATTTTGTTTATTAGTATTTTATCTTTAGTTAAATCAGTTAAATTAGATGAATATATTAAATATCGTAGTCAAAATACTGATATCTATGAAAAATATTATGTAGATACTAATAGTGTTGATGTTAAATTACCAAAGAATAAAAGAAATCTAATTATTATTTATTTAGAGAGTATGGAGTCATCTTTATTTTCTAAAGAAAATGGTGGTGCTTTTAATCAATCAGTAATTCCTGAACTTGAAGATATTGCTTTAAATAATATTAGTTTTTCTAATACTAATTTATTAGGAGGAGCTTATACCTTAACTAGTACATCATTTACTATTTCATCAATAACAGCTAGTACAACAGGAACACCAGTAAATATTAAATTATTTGATGGATATACTAAAGATAAACCATTTATGAAAAATGTAAAATCAATTGGTAATATATTAAGAGATAATGGTTATAATCTAGAACTTATTCAAGGCAGTGAAAAAGAATTTGGTGCTTTAGATTTATATTCTATTCATAATGGTAATTATAAAATTTTTGATAATAATACAGCTAAAGAAAAGGGTTTAATTGATAAAAACTATTTTGAATGGTGGGGTATAGAAGATAAGAAAGTATTTGAGTTTTCAAAAAATGAAGTATTAGAATTATCTAAAGAGAATAAACCATTTATGTTAATGTTATTTACTATGGATACTCATTTTAAAGATGGTTATCAAGATAAAATTTGTGAAAAGATATATAAAGAACCATTAGCTAATTCATATGCATGTTCATCTAAAATGGTTAATGAATATATAAATTGGTTAAAAGAACAAGATTTTTATGATAATACAACAATTGTATTAATGGGTGATCATCAAGTAATGCAAGATAGTTTTTATAAAGAACATAAAGATTATGAGAGAGTAATATATAATGCTTTTATAAATAGTGTTAATAAAGGAAATACAAAGAATAGAAAATTTAGTCAATATGATATGTATCCAACTATCCTTTCTAGTATAGGAGCTAGTATACCAGGGAATAAATTAGGCTTTGGAGTCAACTTATTTTCTGGTGAGAAAACTCTAATTGAAAAACTAGGTAAAGATACTTTTGATGAAGAATTATTAAAATCAAGTGATTATTATGATAAATATATATTTATAAAGAATAACTAAGTTATTCTTTTTTTATGTAAAGTATTAATAAAAAGTAGTAATAATATTTTATGATTTATTAAATAATGTTATAATTATAATGGAGTAAACTAGAAGTATACTATCATTATAGGAGGAGTTATGCAAAAAGAGTGGGATGAATCATATGAAGAATATTTTAATAAACAATTAAAAACTATTTTTACTATTAATGAAACACCCACTATTGGTGTAAAAGAAGAAATACAAGTAGTTAGTAGTTATAATGATGGTTTTGCAGTAGCTAAATATAATACAACAAATAGTGAATACTTCTATGTTAATGCTAATAATAACAGAATAAGTGATAAATCATATGAAGAAGCTAAAGAATTTATTGATGGAGTGGCAAGAGTTAGAGTTGATGGTAAATGGACTTATATTAATGAAAAAGAAGCGTTTATTACTATAGATAAATTTGATGCAGCATATGATTTTGCAAATGGTGAAGCAGTTGTTGCTAAGGCAGGTAAATATAATCGTATAAATACTTACGGACATATTCTTTATACAGAATGGTATAATTCACTAGATGAACTTAATAAAGCTCATCCTGTTAAAGAGAGAGAAAATGATGGACCAACTAAGGGAGCAGTACTTGATGCTGAAGAAAAATATCCATGGGAAAAAATGTTTGATTATACCAAAAAAGCAAAATTTACTAATGGTATAGCACCAATTAAAATGCAAGTTGAAGAAAAATATACATTTCGCAAATTTTTTCTATATAACTTTATTTATAAAACCTCAATAGAACCAATAAGTGAAATATGGTTTACTAAAATACATGAATTTATTGGTGATTATGCAGTAGTAGAACGTAATATACAAAAAATTATTGATGGTAAAGTATTATTAGAACGAAAAAATAAATATTCATTATTATGTAAAAATGGTAAGTTATTCGTTGATGAATGGTTTGATGATGTATCTAACTTTGTTGGTGATTATGCACGTCTTGGTGATAAATATGTTGATAAACAAAAACATTTCTATGATGTAGAAGAATATCCAAATGGAGTTAAAAAACTAACATATAATGGAGAAAGTATATTTATTAAGGAAAGTGGAGTTTTACTTAATAATAAAAAATATGCTGAAGTTGGTGCATTTAATCAAGGTTTTGCTTATGTAAAGAAATTAGATGGAAAATATAATTATATTGATCGTAATTATCATGAAGTTAGTATTACAGACTTTAATTATGCAACTGATTTTGATTATGGTCGTGCAGTAGTAAGTTATGATAATAAATATTTCTTTATTGATACTAACTTCAATAAAATTAGTGAAAAATATGATTCTATTACAGCATATGGACCTGAATATGCAATTGTAGAATTAGGTGGTAAATATAGTATTGTAGATAATACTCTTAATTCAATTTGTACTGATTGGTATGATAGTATAACTAAGTTTAATGATGGTTATGCAAGAGTAGAAAAAGATGGTAAATTTACATATATAGATATGAATGGGGATCAATTAGTTGATGAATGGTATGCATATGCTGAAGAATTTAATAATGGATGTGCACTTGTTGGATTAGTTCAAAATAATAAAAACATTTATAATCTAATTGATAGAAAGGGACACGAAATATTTAGTGATTGGTCAGTTAATAAACCAACTGTTTTAGATAGTAAAGGTGAGTTTACTACTATTAAGTCATTTGGTAAAGATTTAGTTCACTTTTCTAAATATGATATGGGAGATTATCAAGTTAAAAAAGGATTAACTGGATATAAGTGTACTAATTCAAAAGGTTCATTTGTAATGAAACGTGAACCAGTTAAGATGTATAGTGATAATTATTTTGCTTGTAGAGAAAATAATCAAATATATTTATATGATCGAAGAAGTAATTCTTATAATTTCTTTGGACCAGCTGAAAATATATCTATAAAAGACAATCTTTTAGTAGCAAATGTTGGTTTTAATTATAAAGCATATCTTTTGTATGATAATGAAGCAATTGATATTAGTGATTATTATACAAAGAACTTAAGAGGTCGTAATTTTACAATAAATCAAGGTTATGAGTTCTTAACTAAAGATGAATTCTTTAGACAAGATGAAGATAAAATAAGAGAAAGATATCGTGAAAATACAAGAAAACAAGAAGAAAAAGATCATGAAAAAGTAGAAAAAGATCGAATTAGAAGATTAGCTGATGTTAAAAGAAGACAAGAAGTAGAAAAAGAAGAATTAGAAGAGAAAAAAGAAATAGCTAAATATTCAATAGCCGAAGCAGCAGCTTTCTTTAGAGAATATGAAGAAAAAACTGGAAAAGTAGAAAGAGTAGAAGCTGATGATTGGTTAATTGATTATGGAGCTTATAAAGTAATTCATCCAACTTATGTAGAATTTGGATTAAAGAATGTTGATTTAAGTCAGATGCCAATTAAAGATGTTATTATGAAGGGATTAGATTTCCATGATAGTAATATATCTATAACTGGTGATGATCCATTACACGTCTTTAATAAAGACTTAAGTGGTTGTAATTTTGAGGGAGTATTTATTCCTAATGGAACAATATTTACCGGTGTTAACATATGTGGAGCAAAATTTAGTAGAATAACTAATGGTAGAAGTATGGGAATTAGTGAATTAGCTTTTGAGGATGCTATTTATGATGAATATACTACTGTTGATGGTATTCCATTAGTAGAATTACTAAAAGAAGAAAAACATAATAGGAGGTAATTATGCAAAATTCAGTTGATAAATTATATAATGAATATCTTAATAAAAAACTAGATTCATTATTTGATATTAAAGTACCTGAAGAGGAAGAAGAAGCCCCATCTATTTATGAAATAATGAGGGAATATAATCAAAAAGATGAATCTCCAGAAAGAATTAAAGGTACAAATGGAAAATATTATATAGTAGATAATTCTGGTAATAAAATTAGTGATGAATATGATTATATTAGCCCATTTCGTGATGGATATGCAAGAGTACAAATAGGAGATGAAGACGCATATATTACTAAACAAGGTAACTTATGGGGCGAATGGCACGATTTTGTAAGTGATTTCCGAGAAGGTCTAGCTAGTATTTGTGATAAAAAACTTTATAATATAATTGATACTAATGGAAATTATATATTACCTAAACCTCGTCGTTATTTTGCTATAAATGATTTTCATGAAGGAATAGCTAAGGTAAATGTAAGAAGTGTAAGTGATATTATATATATTGATAGAACTGGTAAACCAATTAATAAAGAAAGATATGAAAAAGGTGAAAATTTCTATTGTGGTTATGCATATGTAGAAAGAGAAGGTTTATGTAACTATATTGATCAAAATGGTAAAGATAAATATCCCCGTTGGTTTAAATTAATTGAAAGTGATTTATATGGTTATCATTTAGTTAAAGATGGTAATAAATATAATATTCTTGATATTAAAGGTGATTTTATAAGTGCAAGAGGCTTTGATAAAGCAGATGCATTATGGGACTATTTATATCATGTTGAAAGAGATGGACTATCAAATATTTATGCTCCTGCACATAAAAAATATCTTTGTAATGCATGGTACAAATTAGTTAAAGTAGATGATGAATTTATAACAGTAATGGATAGAAACAATAAATGGGGATTAATTAATAAAAAAACTGGTGAATTAATTAACGGTAAAATGTATGATAGTGTATCAGTTCGTGGTACATATTGTGTTGTTTCTCAAGATGGCAAATATAATGCAATGGATAAAAACGGTATTTTTATAAGTGACAAATGGTATCCAAAAATGGAAAATTCTCCTGGAAATAATAGATTCTTGGTAACTAGGGAAAATGGTCAACAAAACTTTATTGATGAAAAAGGTAATGAAGTTTGTAAAGAATGGTATGATTATATAAGAGATGTATATGTAACTGGTTTTTCTCTTGTTCAAAAGAAAAGATTTGGTGTTTCTAATTTTACTTCTAGATGGAACTGTATTGATATGAATGGTAATGTTGTTTTTGACGATTGGTTTTTTAAACCACCATCATTTCGTTCTGATGGATACGTTTTTGATACATTGATAGAAGATAATGATGCACCACTTACAGTATTTAAAATAGGTAAAAATAAAAAAAAATTATCAAAACAACCACGTTATTATGGTAACTATAAAATTAAAAAGAAAGGTTCTATTTATGAATGTACTTCATCAGATGGTTATAAATTTAATATTAAATATAAACCAATTCATATATATGGAAATAATTATGTAGTTTGTACAGATAATAATAAAATATATTTATATGAAGTAGACAAAGAAAAGTATAATCAACTAACAAATTATGATGAATTATATATGACTAATTTTACTGATTATTTTATATTTTATAATGATAAAGTATTTTTAATGTATGATAATCTAATGGTAGATATTACTGAGTATTATAATGATAAATTAAAAGGTAAAGAGTTTGTTGTTAAAGAAGGTATAAGTATTGCTACAAAGGAAGTATTCTCTAATAATAAGGGTGTAAGAGAAGTTTGTTTAAAAGAAATACAAAAAGATGAAGAAGAACAGAAAAGATTAAAAGAGCAAGAAGAACAGAAAAGAATTGAAGAAATAAAAGCAGAACAAATTAAACAAGAGCAAGAATTAAAAAATATGAGAGATAGTTCTATTGAAAGACTTCATCAAGAAATAGAGAGATTAAATGATTGTGAAAAACGTATAAAAAACGTTAGAGCAAAAAGATTTGAAATAGCTAATATATTAATAGATTGTGGTGATCATAAAGAAATAAATCCATTATGTTTTGTATTAGAATTAAGACGTGTTGATTTAAGTAAATTACCACTTAAAAATGTTAAGATAAGCGGCCTTGATTTTAGTGGAACAAATATTTTATTTAATAGAAACGATCCACAAGAAGTATATAATAAGGATTTAAGAGATTGTGATTTTACTGGTATTAATTTCCTTCCAGGTACTATCTTTGATGGGGTTCATATTGAAGGAGCTAAATTTACTATCGATAATGTTGATCGAACAATGGATATAAACATAGAGTCATTTAAAAATGCTTATTATGATGAAAACACTACATTAAATGGTGTTCCATTGGTAGAATTATTAAATAAAGAAAAAACACGTGGAAAATAAAAAAGAATAAGCAATTATTCTTTTTTTTATAGAGATATTTTCTTAATTGGATTAACAGGTTTTCTATTATTAAGATATCTTTGTGTTTTAGATAATAATGATTCTATTTCAAAAATATTATTTTGTATTATATTAATTTTTTTATCATCTAAATCGGTAATAAAACTTAAATATTTGCGATAAATAAGAGGAGGTACTCCAATAATACTTTTAAATATTTCACTATAATATTCTTGAGAATTATAACCATTTAATAAAGCTATTTCTAGAATACTTTTATTATCTTTAATATATTTTAGGGAATTATATATTTTTTTTATGTTTATGTAGTTAATGATACTTACACCAATTTCCTTTTTAAATTTTTTCATAACATAAGTACGATTAAAATAGAAATAATTAGCGATTGAATCGATAGTTATCTCTTCATATAAATTAGTGTTTATATAATTTAAAATATTACATATTAATTCATTACTAAACATAAAACCTCATTATTAATATAACACATCAATTATTAAAAAGCCACTATTGTTTAAAAAATATGTTTATTTTATGGTAAAATGTAATTGAAAGGCGGGGTAATATGAAAAATAATTATTCAAGTTTTATATCACAAGAAGAAATACAACAAGAACTAAAAAGGGTTAGTTCAAAAAAAGATATCGAAAAAGGTGGAATAGCTTTGTGTTATGATGATGAAGCTATTTACCTAGACGAAGAAGGGGGACATAGTTTAATTATTGGATCAACTGGATCTGGTAAAACACAAACAACTATTTTACCTAAAGTATATACATCAATTTATGCCGGTGAAAACTTAGTAGTTGATGATATGAAGGGTGAAATATATGAAATGTTAAAAAATGATTTAGAGACTAATAATTATAAAGTATTTAAATTTGATTTTAATAGCTATTCAGGTAATAAATGGAATCCATTAGATTTAGTTTATAAACTATATCAAGATAATAATATTGATGATACAGTAATGATTTTAGAGAAAATAGCTAATTATGTACTTAGTGAATCAAATAGTGCTAATTCTGATCCATTCTGGAAAGAATGTTGTATTCAATTATTTGTTGGTACAGCTTTATATATAATGGAAAAAGAAAATCGTTTAGTTACTATTAAAGATATAGCTGATTATGCATCTAAAATTACTGATGAAGAATATAATAAATTAGATGATAATAGTGCAGCTAAAATATTTTTAAGAGTTATTATGACTGCACCTAAAGATACTAAAGGAAGTATAATCTCAGTATTTAATAATTTAATTATGTGTTATTCATATTCTAATAAAATTAATGATTTTTTAAGTAAATCTGATTTTAATTTAGAAGAGTTATTAGAAGAAAAGGTAGCCTTATTTATTACAGATTGTCATGATAAACAATATATAACTAATTTAATATCAATCTTTATTGAAGAGTTATTATATGTTTGTGAAAAGAAAAGAAATAATCGTCGTATAAATATTGTACTTGATGATTTTAATGACTATGTACCATTTGATAGCCTTGGTAAGATGTTAATTAGTGCAAGAAGTTCATATATAACAGTTACAGCTTGTTCAACAACACTTCATAGATTAGTTGAAATATATGGAGAAACTACATTAGAACATATAATTGCTTGTTTCTCAAAAGTAATTTATCTATATGCAAATGATGAATATACATTAGAATATGTATCTAATATGTGTGGAAATAAAAATGTTGATGAAAAATTAATTACACCAACAGAGTTAAAACTATTAAAAACATTTGAATGTATTATCTTAAAAAGTAGACATTTACCATTCAAATCTAAATTATTACCATTTTATCAATACACTATTAAATAAAAATTCTTTACATGTTCAATTATAATGATATAATTATAATTGGAGGTTGGCTAATGAAATATAAAAATATAGTAGTAGCAGGTGGGGGAGTTTTAGGTAGTCAAATAGCATTTCAATGTGCATATTGTGGATTTAATGTAACTGTTTTAGTTCGTGATGAAGAAGGAAAGAAGATTTTAGATAAAAAAATAAGAGACTTAAAGAGTGTTTATACTAAAACTATTAAGGTAATGAATACTAAAGCAGGAAAAGCTCCAGGATTATGGGCAAGAGGTATAGCTAATATTGAACATCATAATTTAAATAAATGTTTAAATAAAGTTAAAAATGCAGTAGTTCATACAGAAACAGATCAAGCTGTTGCATTAGCAGATGCTGATTTAGTAATTGAATCTATAACTGAAATATTTGATGTTAAGAAAAACTTTTATGAACAAATAGCACCATTGATGCCACCAAAAACAGTTATAGTAACTAATTCATCTACTTTATTACCATCTAAATTAGCTAAATATACAGGAAGACCTGAAAAGTATTTAGCAATGCATTTTGCAAATTCAATTTGGAAGAATAATATAGCTGAAATAATGAGACATGATGATACTGAAATGAAATACTTCAATGAAATAATTAAATTCGCTGAAGCTATTAATATGGTACCATTGGCAGCTAAAGAAGAAAAAGCTGGTTACTTATTAAATTCATTACTAGTTCCATTCTTACTATGTGCAATGGATTTATATGCTAATGGTGTAAGTGATCCAGAAACAATTGATAAAGCATGGACATTAGGTACAGGAGCACCAAATGGACCATTTAGAATACTTGATACTGTAGGACTAGAAACAGCTAAGAATATTGTATTACAATATCAAAAAGTACCTAACTTACTAGACCCATTATTTAAGAAGATGATGTTACCATATAACTATGATGGTATGTTAGATATATTAAATGATTATATTTCTAAAGGTAAAACTGGTAAAGCTGCTGGTGAAGGATTTTATAAACATACTAAAAAGAAGAAATAATTCTTCTTTTTTTTATTTTTGTGGTATAATTAGTATGAAATGTATAACTAGTTATACAAGGAGGAATATGAAAAATAAATTTATTGGTATTGCTAAAGTAGGGGAAAAGGGACAAATAGTTATTCCAAAAGAAGCTCGTGAGATGTTTAATATTAATCCAGGAGATTCTATTGTTGTATTATGTGACAAAGATAAAGGAATGGCTCTACTAAAGTCAGATTTTATGGAAGAAAGTATGGATAAGATTATGGGAGGCAAAGAATGAATGCAATAAAGACAATTAACTTAACCAAAAAATACAAAGATAAATTAGCTGTTAATAAACTAAATTTAGAAATAAAAAAAGGAGAATTATTCTCTTTATTAGGTGTTAATGGTGCTGGTAAAACAACTACAATTAAGATGCTTTCTGGTCTTATTTTACCAACTGATGGTGAAATAATAATAAATGGTATGAATATGAAAGAAAACATGCTTAAAATAAAAGAAAAATTAAATGTTTCACCACAAGAAACAGCTGTTGCACCAAATCTTACTGTTAAAGAAAATTTAGAGTTTATGGCTGGTGTTTATGAAGTAAAGAATAAAACTAGTAAGATTGAAGAACTAGTTAAATTATTTTCTTTAGAAGAATATTTACACAAACGTTGTAAGAAATTATCTGGTGGTACTATGAGAAAAGTTAGTATTGCTATTAGTTTAATTAATGATCCAGAGATACTATTTCTTGATGAACCAACATTAGGTCTTGATGTTATATCTAGAAAGGAATTATGGAAAGTTATTGAGTCACTTAAAGGTGATAAGACTATTATACTTACTACACATTATATGGAAGAAGCTGAAAGTTTATCAGATAGAATTGGTATTATGGCAAATGGTAATTTAGTTGATGTTGGAACTAGTTCTGAATTAATTAAGAAAACAAAGACTAAGAATATTGAGGATGCTTTTATTAAAATAGCTACAGGAGGAAGAATATGAGAACAATTAATTTTGCAAAAAGAAACTTTAAAGAATTAATTCGTGATCCATTAAGTTTAGTATTTGAAATAGTTTTACCTATTTTCTTATTATTTATCTTTCAACAATTTAATATTCCTGATGAAGCTTATAAATTAAGTAATTTTACTCCTGGTATTATTTTATTTGGTTTTTCATTTATTACTTTGTTTACTGCTACTTTAATAGCTAAAGACCGTGAAAGTTCTTTATTAATTAGATTAGGTATATCACCAATGAAACCAAAAGAATATATTCTTGGTTATATATTATCTATTCTACCAATTATAGTTGTTCAAGATATATTATTCTTTATAGTGGCTATTCTTCTTGGATTAGAGTTTAGTTTTAGTATTGTAATAGCTATTTTAATATCAATTATAGTTTCATTACTATTTATATCACTTGGTATATTAATAGGTAGTTTAGTTAGTGAAAAAGCTACTGGTGGATTAGGTAGTCTTGTTGTTCAATTAGTTTGTTTTACTAGTGGAATGTATTTTTCAAAAGATTTAGTAGGTCGTGGATTTAGTATTATTTGCGAAATATTACCGTTTGAAAGTTGTTTAAATATCATAAAAGGCTTTTTAAATAATGATTTAAGTATTATTAGTTTACGTAATATTATAGTCTTTTCTATCTATACAATTATTGTCTTTATACTATCAATAATAGTATTTAAAAAGAAAATGACTAGTGATAATAAATAAATGTGTTATAATATAGAGCTAAGGAGGCGCTATGGAAGTAAAAAATAATTATAATGATTGCTTAACAAATTTAGCTTGTTCAATCAGAAAATATTTTAATTTAGAGTATAAACATAATACACTTAGTTATATTGATGAAATACTAGAAAGGGAACAACCAAAGAATGTAGTTACTATTCTTTGTGATGGAATGGGAGCAAATATACTTGACCGTACTTTAAATCCCGGTGATTTCTTATTAGAAAATAAATTAAAGAATATTTATACAGTATTCCCAGCTACTACTGTAGCAGCTACTACATCTATTATGACTGGACTAAATCCTGTTGAAACAGCTATGTTAGGATGGGATATGTATTTTAAAGATATTGATAAGGTAATTACAACATATCATGGATCAGATAAAAGTGATCTTAGTCGCAAACCTATTCCAGAAGCTATTCAATATCGAAACACACATATGATTACTAAAACAATTATGGATGAAATTAATGAAAAAGGTGAATATAAGGGATATACTGTATCACCATTTAGTAAAACTCCATATCATTCTGTTCATGAGATGTATGAAACAATTAAAGCAAAGTGCCATGAAGATGGTAAAAAGTATATTTATGCATATAATCCCGAACCAGATAGTAGTATGCATCAATATGGATGTGATAGTGAAGTAGCTAAAGCTTTAATAAGAGAAGCTAATTATCAAATAGAGAAATTAGCTAATGAGGTTGATGATACAATTATCTTTGTAATAGCTGATCATGGTCATATTAATGTTAATCATATATTCTTAGATGATTATCCAGATATTGTTGATTGTTTAAAAAGAAATACTTCATTAGAACCTCGTGCAACTAACTTCTTTATTAAAGATGAAAAAAAAGAAGAGTTTGTTAAATTATTTAATGAATATTTTAGTGAATATTTTGATTTATATCCAATTGATGAAGTTATAAAATCTAAATTATTTGGTGATGGTGAAGAAAACCCTGTATATCGAGATATATTAGGAGATTATCTTGCAATTGCTAAATCTAATAAATCATTTATTTATGGCGGTAGTGTGCCATTGTTATCACAGCATGCTGGTTATACAGATGATGAAATATATGTACCACTAGTACTAATTAAAAGGAAATAATTATATACTTTATAATTAAAGTGTAGTATAATACTTGCAAGGAGTGGAGTATGGATTATAGAGAAGATTGGTTTATATATGATAATAAATTAATTAATGATTTACCAACAAAAAATGGTGACTTTGGAATATCTATTGTTTTAGGTATTGCTCCAGAAGGATCTCCGCCAGGTTCACCAATATATATTCCAGAAGGTGGAATAGGATTTAGAGTTAATATATATGATAGAAAAGCTGTTAAAAGAACTGAATTGTTTTTTGCATCACTTGATGATATAACGTTCTTTCTAAATTATTATGTTTCTAAATGTAGTAATATAGTAGAAATAAATAGAGCATATGCAGGTTTTTGTATGAGTGAAGATGCAATAATAAATAAAGGATATACACAATAATATCCTTTTTTATTAAATGTTAAAAAACTTTGACAAATTTCCAAAACTATTTGGTAGAATAATAATATAGAATTTAATATAATTCTTGTTGGTAGGTGATATTATGTCTTTAGGTGAAAAGATATTAGAATTAAGAAAAAAGAAAGGTTTATCTCAAGAAGAATTAGGAGAAAAAATTAATGTTACTAGACAAACTATTAGTAACTGGGAACTTAATGAAACTAGTCCTAATCCATCTCAATTAAAATTACTTTCTAAAGAATTAGGTGCTAGTATAGATGAACTTTTGGATAATGATATTAAAGATATTGTTGTTGAAAAAGTATCTAATACGGAAAAACTATCTAAAACGATACTTACTTTATTAAAAGTAATAATATATGTAGTTATTGGTGTTATTATTTTATGGGTAATACTAGTTATTGGTCGAATAGTTGTTAAAAATACTAAGGAATATGGACGAGATATAGAAAAAACTATTCATTGTAAGTTATATGGTGAAGAACATTCTTTAGGTATTACATATCATGAACTTACTGGTGAAGCATTTGCTTTAGGTGGTGACACATATTTCATTGATATTTTAGATTTAGATAAATATGATGATGCTAATCAAATATTAAATATTATTAATGATTATGTTAAAAAGAATGGTGGTACTTGTAAAATAGTAGAGAATAAAGATTTAAATGATGTAATTAATATGTATATTAAAGAAAATACTTTAACTAATACAGGTGCAACAATTATTCTTGAAAATAATACTGAGTTTGATTTTTTGTTTGGTAAAGATTATAAAATAGAAAAACTTAATTCAAATAATGGGTGGAATGATATGCCAATTGTTTGTGATAATTGTGCCTTTAATGATATTGGTTATATTCTTACATCTAAGAGTACTAGAGAAATAAAAATGAATTGGAAAGATATGTATGGTGAACTACCTAAAGGGGAATATAGAATAGTTAAAGAGGCATCTTTTATTTCAAATGCACCAATTCTTGAAAATGATATTTATAATATATTGGCAGAATTTTATATCGATTAAAAAAATAAAATGCAGTTTCCTGCATTTTTTTTATACATTAATTAATTTATTATAAGTCTTTTCAATCATATCCCATTCACTATCACTAATTGGTAATATTTCTTCATCATTATCCAAATCTCTTGTTTTAATTGCATATAAATGGCTTTTATAATCAGTGTTATAAAGATCAGTATATATTAAATATTGATATTCTTTATTAATTACAAATAATAACTTATAATCTTTTTCTTCATTATTTTCATTAGTTAAAGTAATTATATCTTCCATATTAAACCTCAACTACTTTCTTATTAATAATTGAATCAGTTTCTACAACTTCACTATGTAGATTACCATCCCAATTATTTACTACAGTATTTAGATTATTAATATTATCTAGAATTATCTTATTATTTATAGTTTTATTATTTACTATTAAGTTAATAAATGATGTTGTATCAATAAATCTAATAGCTTTATTATAAGTAATTTCTTCAGTTTTGAATTTTGGATTTATACATTTTAAATGAAAATTATTTAATTTATCATCAAATATTATAAAGAAATCTTTTAAACGATATTCTTCATTATTAATGACTAATAAACCATCGTGATATAAATCAATTATTTTTGGATTATATTCTTTTTTTGCATTATTTTCTAGTTTTTTATTTATATATGTAGTTATATCATTTTGATAGTCATTTTTTTCATTAACTATTTTATTATAATGATCATTATTTACCATTTCTACAAAAGAACTAGTTAAAAGTGTATCTTCATGTTTATATAGTTCACCAGTTTTAATATTAGTTAATACTTTATTTTTATTCTCTTTATCAAACATAACACTCTCCCTAAGATACATTTAAGATAGCTACTATTTTTTCATTATAACTATATCCATATTCACCATCTAGCATCTTATTCATTAAACTATATACTTCTGGACATAAAGCTTTTATTTCATCAGGATTTTTAAAATATGCAACCGCTGCATCTCCAAAGAATTCATTAACATTAGGATATGTAGTATAACCACCATTATTAATACTATTTAATACATTATTATATTTTTTATAAGCATCAGTCCATTCACTATTACTTCTAGTATATGAAGTAGTACCAAATATCCAATCAATAATACTTTTACTTTGACTCATATCATCAAATTTATGACCCATTTCATGTATTAATGTATCTTGAGTATAGAAAACATTATCAGTGAAACTACCATGTATATCAACAGTTATATTATTAGTATTTTTACCAAATAATGAACTTGGTTTATAATAACCTGACCAATTTGCATTATTATTCATTGCATCTCTACTTGCAGTTAGTGTTATTGTATTATTATTACCTTTAGAACATAATTCTAGATATTTATCAGGTAATGTTCTCATAGTATTAATTATATTTGCTTTACCAAAGTTATAAGCTAACATTTCAGTCTTAGTACAATCTTTTGGTAATACTTGAGCTATTTCATAATCATAACCATTAACATTAATCATTTCAGAATTAGTTTGATAATTATTAATAGTATTTTTATTAAAATCATAGTAGTTATTTGAATTAATTTGACTTGTTGGATTAAAATTATATTCATGATAATTAACAGGTGCATTATTTTCTAAAGCATGCATAACTGCATAAGCTTCATTAGCCCCGCGTCTATCATATACTTCAACTAAATCATTTATTACACTATCTTTATCTAATCCAAATTCTTCTGGTCTAAATTCTTGAAAATATTCTTTAGCATATTCAATAAAGTTTTTCTTTTGACAATAATTAGATAATTTATCATCTTTTGAATAACATAGATCAATAGAATCTAATTTACTTTTACTTGCATTACTAGTTATTTTATTAGCATAATGAGTCATTAATTTATTTTCAAAATAACTAAGACTATGATTAGAACTTAATAATTTATCTAAATTTTCTCCAGTGGCTTCAATTAATTCATTAATAATATTATTTAAGAAAAGAGTACCATTTTTAATTCTATTTACTTGTTTTTCTAATTCAGAAATATTTAAATTGTCAATATTGTCAGAATCACTATACTTTTTCTTAAGATATAAGATATTTTCTTCGATTAATTCTAATGAATTATTCATTAGTTTATTAATTCTGATTACTTCATTGGGGTTTATTTGTAACATAAGTAACTCCTTTCTTTATATTTTTAATCTATTGTTTTAAAATTATCTTGATATACTATTTCTACCTTATCATTTAAGATATTTATATTTCTAGAAAGACTATTAATATAGTTTTCTAATTTATCACCACGAGTATTATTAGCTAATTCATTATTGAATCTCTTTAAATTAGCTATTTCGTCTAATATTACTTGTATTTTTTCTTTATCTTTTGCTTTATCATTCATATTACACCTACTATCTAAATTATAACACATAATTTATGTTTGTAAAAAGAAATAATATATTATATACTAATGAAAAGGAGGTAGTATGGAAAGAATTGCCATTGACTTAGGTTTTATTAAAATATACTGGTATTCTATTACAATGTTTCTTGGTGTATTAGCTGGAATTATAGTAGCTTATATTGAAATAAAAAGAAAGAAAATAGACACAGAAAAGTTTTCTAATATGGCTTTTTATGCTATACTATCTGGCTTTATTGGAGCAAGAATATACTATGTATTATTTAATTTAGATTATTATCTAAGTAGTCCAATTGAAATACTTAAAATATGGAATGGTGGATTAGCTATTCATGGTGGTATTATTGGTGCTATATTAGCTATTTATATATATTGTCGAAAGAATAAATTTAGTTTCTATGAAATGTTAGATATTTGTGCACCGGCTTTAATTATTGGTCAAATAATTGGAAGATGGGGTAATTTCTTTAATAGTGAAGCTCATGGTGGTATAGTAACTAGAGGATTTTTAGAAAGTCTTCATTTACCAAAGTTTATTATTGATGGAATGTATATAGATGGTAATTATTATCATCCAACTTTTCTATATGAATCATTACTTAATTTAATATGTTTTATTATTTTAATAATTTTGCGTCGAAATAAAAAGATTAAAACAGGAGTTATAACTGGAATATATTTAATGTGGTATGGAGTTGTTAGATTCTTTGTTGAATCACTTCGTACAGATAGTTTAATGTTAGGTAGTTTAAGAATGGCACAGGTAATATCTATTGTATTATTTATTATTGGCTTAGTTTTAATAATTATAAGTAGTAAGAAAGAGAGATATAACTCATGATATCATTTACTATAAATGTTAAAAATGAAATAGCTTCTTTTGATGGAGTTAAAGATGAAAATATGGCAATGTTATCAGCAATACTTCGTTATAGTGGAAAACTAGATAATGATATTACTATAACTACTGAAAACTCTAAAGTAGCAAGACGTATATATACTTTATTATCTGATATGTATAATGTACCAGTTACTATTGATGATAAGAATAATAATTTTAATAGAAATCGTCTTTATGTTATTAAAGTAACAGATAAAATAGACTTTATATTAAGAGATTTGGGTATTACTGATGATAATGGTAATGTTATTGATGTACCTTTATATTTAATTGATTCAGAAGAAAATAGAAGAGCTTATATAAAAGGAATATTTCTAGCTACTGGTTCTGTTAATGATCCTAAAACTAGTAGATATCATTTGGAGTTTTTTGTTGATAAAGAAAAAGATGCTAATTACATCAATGATTTATTAAATGAATATTATTTAAATAGTAAAGTTATTCAAAAAGATCGTAAATACATGGTTTATATCAAAGAAGCAGAAAAGATTGGTGATTTCTTAAGAATTATTGGTGCTAATGATGCAGTAATGTATTATGAAGATATAAGAATATATCGTGATCATAAGAATATGACTAATAGACTTAATAATATGGAGCAAGCTAATATTGAAAAAATAATAAATACTTGTAATAGTCAAATTAGTGATATTGAATTAATATTTGATAAATTAGGTAAAGATTCGCTTGATGATAAAACACTTGAAGCAGCTACTTATCGTATTAAATATCCAGAAAGTTCTTTACAAGAATTAAGTGAGATTATGACTTTAGAAATTGGTAAACCAATTACTAAATCAGGACTTAATCATAGAATGAGAAAAATAAAAGAAATAGCTAATAGATTAAAGAATAGTCAATAATATTTACAAGAAGAATAGTCTGTGATATTATTTAATTAGAATAGGAGAGAAGATATGGATAATAAATATGAAGGGAATATTGATATTAGAATGGCTAATTATCTAACAGTTGTTTCTAATCCGGAAAAATACAGTTTTTATTATGATTCTGAAACATTTAATAATATGCGTAAGGCACTTAAAATTTATTATGCTACTACATCAAGAGATTATGTTCAGGAATATACGCGAGCTGAAGTTGCTGAAAGAACAAGGAGTGCATTTAAATAAAGATGGTTAATCATCTTTTTTTTATGTCAATTAATAATATTTCTAAAACAATTAATTTACTTTTAAAATTTAATTTGTTATAATTTAATAAGAATAGGAAGATGGTTATGTTAGTAGATAGTATAAAAGTTAATGTCACTGGTATGGAAATAGAAGTTAGTAAAGGAACTACACTTCTTGAAATATCTAAAATGTTTAAAACAGAGGGTAAAAGACCAATTATAGGAACTATTAATGGTGATATATGTGAACTTAATAGTGTACCTAGTGATGGTGATGAAATAGAGTTTTTGGATTTAACTAATTCAACAGCTAATAGAGTATATGTTAATGGTCTTATATTACTTCTTAATTATGCGTTTAATGAAATATTTGGTAATAAAAATAGAATTACTGTAAAACATTCAGTTGATAAAGCAGTTTGTATTGAAACATCAGAAAAAATCACTAAAACAGAATTAAATAATGTTGAAAAGAAAATGAGATCAATGGTAGATGCTAATTTACCAATAACTAAAGTTACTGTATTAAAAACAGAAGCTATTGAGTATTTTGAAAAAACTAAAGATTTCTCTAAAGTACATTTATTAGAGTATATGACTAGTACATATGTTCATCTATATAAAATTGGTAATATGTATGATTATATAACTAGTAAAATGCCTGGAGAAACTAGTTGTTTAAGTGATTTTAAATTAACTTATTTATATGATACAGAATTTATTCTACAATTCCCTAATGTATTTACTGGAAAGATTGAAGAATATGTTCATCATGATAAATTATTTGATGTATTTAAAGAAGCTAAAGAATGGGGTAAATTAATTCATGTTGAAACTGCTAGTGATTTAAATAAAGTAGTTTCTGCTGGTCATATTGATCATTTAATTAGAATTAGTGAAACTATGATGAATAATAAAATATTAGATCAAGTTAAAGCTATTAAGAAAACTGGTAACAAAGTAAAAGTAGTATTAATTGCTGGTCCATCTAGTAGTGGTAAAACTACATCTTGTTCTAAATTAGCAATGTATTTACATGGATTTGGATTAACACCTAAAATGATATCAATGGATAATTTCTTTAAAGAAAGAGTAGATACACCTAGAAAAGAAAATGGTGATTATGATTTTGAATGTTTAGAAGCACTTGATTTGAAATTATTTAATAAAACTATTAAAGATTTATTAGATGGTAAAACTGTTAAAATGCCAACATTTGATTTCTATACTGGAGAAAAGAAATTTAAAACAGAGATGACTTTAGCACCTACAGATATCTTATTAATTGAAGGTATTCATGCACTTAATCCAAAATTATTACCTGATATTGAAAAAGAACATAAATATAAGATTTATTTATCACCATTAACAGCTGTTAATATTGATAGAGATAATCGTGTATATTTAACTGATAATAGATTATTACGTCGAATGATTAGAGATAATAGAACACGTGGATATAATGTATCTGATACATTAAAATTATGGAGAGATGTACGTATTGGTGAAGAAAAATATATCTTCCCATATCAAGATGAAGCTGATTATGTTTTTGATACTGCATTAATCTATGAATTCTGTATATTAAAAACATATGTTATGCCATTATTATATTCAGTAAAGAGGGATGATCCTAATTATTCAGAAGCTTTAAGACTTATGAAAGTATTAAATGTATTTTTACCAATACCAAGTGAAGCTATACCAGCTGATTCTATACTTCGTGAGTTTATTGGTGGAAGTTGTTTCTAAAAAGAATAGTTTCTATTCTTTTTTTTATTTTTTATGATATAATTATTTTAAGATAGGGGCTAACAATGAAAAAGATATTAGTTATGTTTTTAATTTTATTTTTTCCAGTAATTGTATTAGCTTATCCACAAGGTGATGTTAATGGCAATGGTAAGGTGGATAACAATGATTTTATGTTAGTAAGAAGACATATTGTTGAACAAACTTTAACTGGTGAACAGTTACAAAGAGCTGATGTTAATGGCGATGGTAAAGTTTCAGCTTCTGATTTTGGTGCAATAAGAAGAATTATAGTTAATGGTAGTGCAGCTGTAATTAAAAAAGAATATACAGTATCTTTTGTTGGTGGAGATATTATAAAAACCGGTTATGAAGGTAATGAAGTATTAATTAATGGTGGTAAAGTAAATGAACATAGTTCATTAAAAAAATATAATAAACAATTGAATTTAAAAACAAATCAAAAATATGCAGTTTCTTTTGATTATTATACGGTATCTGGATCTAATAAATTTGATATAGATATTTTTCCAGACAAAATTAATCAATCATATCCTAAAGAAAGTAGTACTATTCAAGTTAATTTAACAGCTAAAGCTGAAACACAACACTATGATTGGATTTTTGCATCAGGCGATTCTAAAATAACTGGTAGTGATGTTGCATTAAGATTTTTTGATGATATTCGTGGTGATAATGAAAAGAATATTACGATTAATAATATTTTAATGAGTAAAGTAACTACTAAAAAATATACTGAAGGTAGTAGTTTAGGTACTTTACCTAATCCATCTAGAAAAGGATATAAATTTGCGGGTTGGTATACAAGTTCTACTGGTGGAGAAAAGGTTACTTCAAGTACAGTTATTAATAAAGATATAACTTTATATGCAAGATGGACTGGAACTTATGAACATGTATTTATAATTGGTGTTGATGGACTTGGTGATACTTTTGGTACTAAGGGTAAGTATCTAAATAATAATGTTAATCCAAAGAATTTTAATCGTATTTTTAAAGATTATGCTTATATTCATAATGCTAAAACTGAAAATATTACTATAAGTGCTCAAAACTGGACTTCTATATTTACTGGTGTTGCTTGTGAAACACATGGTATTACTAATAATATTGCTTCAAGTAAACAAAGAACATCTAAAAGTGGTAATCAAACTATTTTCTACTATACTAGAAAAGCTATGCCTGATGCTAAGTTAACTTCTATTGTTAACTGGAATCCAATAAATAATGGTATTATTGAAAATGATATTGATGTTAATAAAACACATAAAGGTGATGATGATTTAGTTACATCTACTGTAGTTGAATATTTTGATAAATATAAAAAAGTACCAACAATAATGTTTGTTCATTTATGTGATGTTGATCATGCTGCTCATCATACTCAAGGTACTTGTAAAGATTGTGGTGGATATAGTAAAACATATTATGACCAAGCTCAAAAAGCTGATACTATGATAGGTAAAATGTATGATAAGATTGATAGTCTTGGCTTAATGAAAAATAGTTTATTTATTGTAGTAGCGGATCATGGAGAAACGAAGAACTCTCATGGTAATCCAAAATCTAATAATAGAGATAAGAAAGAAGAATCAGTTGTTGTTGCAGTAAGAGGTTATACTGTTAATAAGATGACTCTTCCATCAAGTGTGCATAATCGTGATGTATCAGCAATTGTACTTTATGCACTTGGAATAGATATACCAGAACACTTTATATCAAGTGTACCAAGTGGATTATTTAATAAATAAGATGTGGTTGACATATAACTACATCTTTTTATATGTTTGAAGCCTTATTTTCTTGCAATATAAGGAAATTAATAGTATATTTAATAATAGGTGGTAGTATGGTTAATAGGAATAAAATTATTGCTATTGTATTATCTGCTTTGGGCTTAATAGGAATATTAAGTGGTATTACTTATGCATTTTTTAATTATACAAAATCCACAGGGACACAACAAATGTCGTCAGGTGATATTTTATTTAGATTAAATGAGGGTGAAGATGAAATATCATTAACTAATGTTTTCCCAGAATCTACTATAGAAGCAAGAAGTAGAAATGATAATTATATTACATTTAGTATTAATGGTAAAAATACTTCTAATAAGACAATTTATTATGAATTGGTTCTTGATTATGGAGAAACACTATCTAGTCCTAAATCACGTTATAAAGATGAAGATTTAAGATTTGATTTAGTAGAATTAGATGCTAATGGAAATGAAATAGAATATTTAGTTGATGCTCTTAGTTATACTAGTATTGCTAATAAAAGAATATGGGTTGATACAGTAGATGCCAATACTAATCAAGATTTAACTAGATATTATAAATTAAGAGTTTGGTTAGATGAAGAAGTTGTTATTTCAGAATCTGACGTGAATGCTGACTATACTACACAGGAATATCCTAATAAATATGCAACTGTTAAATTAATAGCTAAAGGTGATTTCCAAGAAAAAGAATTATATTCTAGATTAACTAAAATAATGATGACTAATGCAGTAATGGATAATACTTCTAGTGATTATGTAAGTTCTAGTACAGGAATTGATTTTTCACAAGATGCAAGTGATACTAATGGAAAAGGTTTATATATAAGAAGTGGTACAGAAAATGATACTAATCCAATAGTATATTATCGTGGTGCTGTAACAGATAACAATGTTTTATTTGCTGATAAGTGTTGGAAAATAGTTAGAACTACTGATACTGGTGGCGTAAAACTTATTTATAATGGTGAATATACAGCTGCTAATAAATGTAATAATACTGGAACAACAACACAAATAAATGAGGGCAATACAACAACATTTAAATTTAATACTTTTAATAGTACTCTTGCTGCTGATAGTTATATGTATAATTCGGCGTATAGCTTTTCTGGCTATTCTAATGGTATATCAACCTATTACTTTGGTAATGGTTTTTCATGGGATGGTGAAAAGTACCAGTTAGATGATACTGCTGATGTTGATATATCCACATCTAGTAATAGGCATTATTCTGTGTTGAATGAAGATAAAGATTTTAAATGGCAAAAAATATGGTATTTTTATTCACGCCAACAGTGTATTGTTCTTACAAATGGAGATGATATAACTACTGCAATGGCCAAATTGCATAGTAACACGAATAATTCAAATGCTAAAGCTAAAATAGATGCATGGTATAATTCTAATCTATCGAGCTATACTGATAAGCTTGAAGATACAGTATATTGTAATGATCGAACAATTACAAGTGGAGGATTTGATCCTGATTCTAATGTGCCTAGTTCTAATATAGTAACGTATGCTGCTAGTAATCGAGGTAGTAATCCAAGTTTAGCTTGTAGTAAAAATGATTCGTTTACGGTAGCTAATGAAGTAGGAAATAAAAAGTTAACTTATCCAGTTGGAATGATTACTTTTGATGAATTAAAATTGGGTGGAAATAATAGTACATCATATTTATCTAGTGGAAGTGAATATTTCACAATGTCACCAGCATATTTTCATATCGTAAATACACAATTTTATACATCGACAGGTGATGAAGCAGCACAAAATGCAATTGGATTAAGACCAATGATTTCGCTTAAATCAACTACTAAAATATTAAATGGATCTGGAACAGTTGATGATCCATATGTAGTAGATTAATAATATAAATTAATTAATTGATATAGAAAGGAGAATTTATGAAAGTAGCAATTAATGGATTTGGAAGAATAGGAAGGTTAGTATTTCGTTTAATGAACGATGATCCTAAGATGGAGGTTGTAGCAATCAATGATTTAACTGATGCAGAACAACTAGCTTATCTTTTGAAATATGATACTAATCATCGTAATTATGAGGTAAATAGTATATCTCATGATGAACAAAATATTATCGTTCGTGGAAGAAAGATTCGTGTATATAGCGAAAAAGAACCACAAAATTTACCATGGGGAGAATTAGGAATTGATGTAGTATTTGAGTGTACTGGTTTATTTACATCAGTAGAAAAAGCTCAGGCACACATTGACGCTGGTGCTAAGAAAGTTATTATATCTGCACCTGCTAAAGGAGATTGTAAAACAATAGTTTATAATGTTAACCATGAAACACTTGATGGAAGTGAAAAAATTATTTCTGCAGCTAGTTGTACTACTAACTGTTTAGCACCAGTACTTAAAGTTATTAGCGATAATTTAGGTATTGAAAAAGGATATATGACAACAGTTCATGCTTATACTAATGATCAAGCTACTCTTGATGTTGCTCATAAGAAAGGTATTTTAGCTCGTAGAGGTCGTGCTTGTGCAGCTAATATTGTACCAGCTTCTACTGGAGCAGCTTCAGCAATTGGTAAAGTTATTCCAGAATTAGCTGGACGTCTTGATGGAGCAGCTATGCGTGTACCAGTACCAACTGGTTCAGTAGTAGATTTAACACTTGAATTAAAGAAAAATACTACTGCTGAAGAAATCAATAAACTATTTGAAGATAACCAAAATGAAACATTATTATTTACTATGGATCCTATTGTTTCAAGTGATGTAATTGGTTCTTATTATGGAGCTACGGTAGATGGATTATCTACTAAGATACTTGAAGTAGATGGAAAACAACTTGTTAAGATAGTTGCTTGGTATGATAATGAAATGGGTTATAGTGCTCAAATGGTAAGAACTGCTAAATATTTAATGAGGTAGTTATGATGCCAGTAATTGAATTTTTTAGAGATAAAATAACTGGTTTTACTTATTTTGTATATGCGCTTGTTATTCTATTCTTTATCTTTGCTATTATAGGTTATTTAGTAACAGATAAATATAATTCAAGTAAGTAATTAAGAAAA
>JAEEGK010002889.1_pt1 | contig 43020 bp, 44 predicted proteins | sample 8958771 | NCBI WGS metagenome assembly JAEEGK01 (sample SAMN16246547, study PRJNA631951) | gut metagenome | biome: gut microbiome; feature: rumen; material: SC-attached | host: Bos | place: Iran: Karaj | collected 2018-10
TGTGGAGATTTTCCCGGAAACCCTTGCGGCATGAACTTTCCATTCCATAAAGCGGGTTTACCTTTGCCACAGGAACGTATCTAACGGGCGTAACGGAAATACACAGCGAAGGTTCACGGTTCGGACGGCCAAGCTATAGGCTTGCACCAAGAAGAAGGTAGTTACTCCCTTGTCAAGGCACCACAAGGAAATGTTCAAGAAATCTATGTAGTTCACAAATTCGTGAACATGCCAGAAAGTTTGAACAAAAAGAATAAATATGTAATAGTTAAACTGTTCTAAAAAACCACCGTTTTATATAAAAACAGATAAGATATTTGTTTGGTTATGAAATTATGCCTATCTTTGTCTAACAACTCATATATTTATCAAGTTATAATAAACCCTCATATAAACAAGTAATTAGATGATTATTGGTTATGCACGTGTTTCAACGGAACAACAAAGTCTGAATCGGCAAATTGACAGGCTTCAAGAAGCTCACTGTGAGAGAATCTTCTCGGATAAGGTGAGCGGTACCAAAAAAGATCGCCCAGAGTTTACGATGATGATGAACACGATACGCGAAGGCGACATCATCATTGTCTGCGAGCTTTCGCGTCTTAGTCGTAAAGTCAAGGATATTTTTGCCATTGTCGACAAGATACACGAATTGGGCGCGGACATTAAATCTTTGAAAGAAGAATGGCTCGATACAACGACTCCTACAGGTAAATTGCTCTTTACGTTTATAGCAGGCATTAGCCAATTTGAGCGTGACATGATTCATGAAAGGACAATGGAGGGGTTGAATGCTGCTCGTAAACGTGGACGCTTGGGAGGTCGCCCAAAAATTCCAAAAGATGATGTCGAGGCAGCTTTGAAGATGTATGACAGCAAGAGCTTTACACTGGCAGAAATAGAAATGCGTACAGGTGTAAAGCGTCCGACTCTTTATCTGTATTTGAATAGGAGAAAAAATGGAGAACTTTGATGCTTGAAAACTCTCATTTTTGAGGAATGGTATTTACAATAAAAACGCTTATATTACTACGGTAACTCGAAAAAAAAGTGGGTTACCGAAGTAATATAACGCAATTTTGGCCAAATTGGTGAATAAAATAGTGTCAAATGGGTGAATGAAAGTCGTCCAACTGTCGCATCAAAAAACAGCCAACTGTCGCATCAAAATAAGTCCAACTGTTGTGTCAAAAATCGGCCAACTGTCGCATTAAAATTTGTTTAAAACGACTGATTATGGAAAATTTTTCGTAACTTTGCACCCAAAATAGTGTAAGATTATGAAATACAAGAAAAGAATAGCAGACCAGATACTTGCTGATAAACTAGAATCATCAGGTGCCGTTCTTATAGAAGGGCCTAAGTATTGCGGAAAGACAACACTGGCCAAGCAACAGGCAGGGAGCGTCTTGTCAATGGCAGATCCTGACACTTTAGCTCAGAATCTTGCTCTTGCTCGGACGAACATTTCGAGACTTCTTGTTGGAAAGACACCAAGATTAATAGATGAGTGGCAAATTGCACCTCAGTTTTGGGATGCAATTCGAAATGAGGTGGATAATCGTGATGATGATGGACAATTCATGCTTACAGGTTCTGCTGTCCCTCCGAAACCCAAAAAGGATGAAAATGGAAATCTTATAGAGGAAGAACAAATACACCATACAGGAACTGGTAGAATCTCCCGACTAAAACTTCGTACTATGACATTATGGGAGTCAGAGGATTCGACAGGAATGGTTAGTTTGGGTGAGTTGTTTAAGAATTCAGATTATGTCGATGGGGAGAGTCATATAGATTTGGAACGTTTAGCTTATCTGACATGTCGGGGGGGGTGGCCGAAAGCTGTATTGAGAAAAAGTGAGAAAGCTGCGTTGGCACAAGCATTTGACTATTTCGATTCGGTGGTAAGCACCGATATTAAGAGAGTTGATGACGTGGAAAGAGATGAGGAAATGGCCAAACGTATTATGCGTTCTTATGCCCGTAACCAAGCTAGTCAGGCAACAGCGGGAACCATATTGGCTGATATAAAGAACAACGGTGATGAACTTTTATCTGATAGCACCGTGTATAGCTATATTAAGGCATTGAAGGAGATCTTCGTTATAGAAGACTCCGTTGCATGGAACCCAAATTTGAGGAGTAAGACAGCTATTAGAACCTCAGACACCCGTTATTTCACTGACCCGTCTATTGCCACTGCTGCTTTGGGCTTAGGACCGAATGATTTGATTAATGATTTGAACACTTTTGGACTTATTTTTGAAACTCTTGCTGTGAGGGATTTGCGTGTCTATGCGGAATCGCTTAATGGAAAGGTTTACCACTATAGAGACAAAAACAATCTGGAATGTGATGCAGTCGTTCATCTTAGAAACGGTTCTTATGGGTTGATTGAAATTAAAATTGGAGGATCTGAACTCGTAAATGATGGAGCAGAGAGTCTGAAGACTCTTTCGGACAAAATTGACACTACCAAAATGAAAAAGCCTTCTTTCCTGATGGTTTTGACGGGTATCGGTGAATATGCATACAAACGTCCAGAGGATGGTGTGCTAGTAGTTCCAATAGGGTGTCTGAAGGACTGAATGATGGTTATCTGTCAAATATGAAAGAATTCAGATATGTAGATAAAGTTAATAATGTGGCATTTCGTGGAATCGTGCCTAATAATGATAAGAATTGTCCTCCGTTTCTATTCTTCCGCCTTAGCCATGCTTATTATTTAGAGAAATTGTTCTCTGATAAAGTTAAAGCATCTGGATTAGCTCCTATGCCTGAATATGAATCGAGAATGTTTGTTTTAAAGCAGGTAGATGAAAAAATCGAAAGTGTGCTTTCTAGTTCTCCCCCAAATCCAAAAATTCATGAGCTTCTGACAAACGATACACTTAATTTTAAAAAGCAAAAAAGACTTCTTAATGGATTGAAATTGTCACATTCTGACATATTGTGGCTTTATAAAGAAGCTCAAGATTTAGGGTATTTGATGGACACGACTTTAGTAGAAAGTCATCCTGCTAAGTTTGATGAGAATAAGAAACCTTTTTTATTTTATAAAAATTTGGATGGGACTATGGATGTTATTGGAAAGACAGATATGACAGAAGGAGAGATGCGGGCATATTTAGAACAGCGAAAAGTTGTACAAGTTCGTATATTTCACAATACTAAGCATTGGCATTGTTTTTATTATACGTTTAAGGGGATGGCAGGAAAAGAGCATGGAGAAATGGGGGGCCAACCTCATTATCATTATCTCTCAGATAAATCTGGCCTTTCCTGGGAACAGCTCCAAATGAGGATTGAAAATGTTAATATGCCTTCATCTGATGTACATATTTTGGTTAACAATCGTTGGTTTAAATAAGATTATGGCTCGATGCTTCCTAACAGGTATCGAGCCATAATTGTATTTTACGATTAAAGTTTATGCTTTAATCGAAGCCTATACCGATGAAGTCTTTTTCAAAGAGTTCGTCATGGTAGATGCCTGTACTTGTGATATTCCTTTCGTCATCTGTGTCGAAGCAGACAATCGTGCCATCATGCTTACGAAATTTATAGATGCGACACATCTGTACTTCAAGGGCGTCATTTTTCCCGTTATTGGAAAGGCTTTCCAACTTGGTAATTAACTCTCTCAATGTTATGCCGCGAAATTCGCTTGGCGTTGTTTTCTTTATATTCTTTGCCATAAGTCAATTCTTCAATTTGTTATTTCTTTGTTGTGCAAAGTTAGTGTTTTTATCTGAATTACGATTCTTTTTATTCAAGAATTGAAACACTCTCGATTAAAGTTTCTTGTTGTCCTTGAACGAATAGTATTGTTCATCCGCAAGGATGATATGGTCGCGCAAGGTCATCCGTACAGACTCTGCAGCCTGAGTAAGTTTAGCAGCAATGGTGCTGTCGAACTTTGTAGGAGAGGGATTCCCACTGACATGGTTATGTACTGTAACAATGTAGGTCGCATTGTAGAGCACCCCGAATCGCATGATGTTTCTCGGGTCGGCAGCATTTTCAGAAACTTCACCTCTGCAGATCCTGACTCTTCTGAGCAATTCATGTTTCGGATTGAGGAACAATGCCCAGAACTCCTCCACATCCAGGTCTTCAAGTTGTGGCATCATGTAGTCACCGATGGCCAAGGCATTCTTCAGAACAGGCTTCTCTTCTGGAGCAGTCTTCCTGAATCGCTTCCCAAACTCACAGGCAGCGACTATAGCAATGGCCCGGTTCTTACCAATGCCACGGTAGCACATCAGTTCTTCCATTGTCTTCTTACCCAGTTTGGAAAGGTCATTGCCGCAGTCATCCAACATCTGATTCATGAGATCTACGGTAGGAAACTCCTTCGGCCCGTTGCCAATAATGATGGCCAAAAGTTCACTCTCGCTGAGCTGGCTGACACCATCCGTCTGGAATTTCTCCATTGGGATGTCATCATTAGTCCATTTCTTGATTGACGGAACAGGATCCTCTTCCTGATTCTTCTGGACGGTGATAGCCGAAGTAGGGTACAGCTCATGAAGAGAAGCTTCCAGCATGGACATCCTTTTCTCATGTTCCTCAAGTCTTCTGTTGTCTCTTTCTTCGAAATCTCTACTTCTCCTTGGCCGTCTGCTTTCCTCCCTATCCTCAAAATGACGAAATGATTCCCTGCCATCCTTTGGACGGAATTCGTCTCTTGAACGACTGCGTCTTCTGGATTTATCCTCTTTCTCAGGATTCACATAGCCTAATACACCAGTGGGACGATAACTGCCACGTGCGACTCCAGGTCTATATGGAACACTTGGAGCAGAGTCAGACCGTCCAGTAACAGGGTGATAAGTCACCTTGTTACTTGGCTTACGTTCATTGCCTCTTCGTCCTTCCTCCCTGTCAAGCTCTTTTTTTGAAGGCTTCCTGACCAGTGTCTCAATAGGTTCATCGACCAGTTCCCCGACAAAATTGTTCTCACCATTGTCCATGTTGATGGTAACACCCATTTCTTCCTTCTCAACAGGAGCCTCCATTACAGGCTCTTCCTGCCATGCAACTAACTTCTTCATACGATTTGATTTTAAATGTTGATATTGTATTGATTGAATTTCTCTTGCTTACTCTCATGCCAACAGACGCATTACATCAAGGATGGTCAGGTTAGTAGCAGACAAGTCCGTCCTTTTAAGCCTACTGTTACATCGTTCTATTAAGGCTTCGCATTCATCGACGGCTCTCTTTGACACTATCTGATACCGTGAGTTTACCTCATTGTTGGCTACTGTAAGCGGTGTGGCTATATCCCTGCTCTGGCCACGAAAAGCCACGTTGAAGCAGATGCCCAGCTTGCCGTCCTCATGCTTCAGCAGAGGATCGACATAGTATCTGAACGTGACTGTGTCCTCATGTACCGAAGTAAGGAAGTCACCCTCCGTTCCACCCAGTTCCTTCAGACGGCTGTTTGACATCAGATGATATTCGAATACGTAATTGATCAGACGGAAGTTCGCATCGTTGATGCGTGAGAAGTCCTGCCGGATATACATGTTCGTTACAGTGAACACCTTAACTTTATGGTTCAGCATCTCATGTATCGTGAACTTGTCAATGCCGGCTTCATTATAGGCAATAGTGGCCATCGAGTGCCTTGCCGCATAGAACTGCAGATTGGGCACACCCACCTTCTCACCTACGATTTTCAATCCCCTGTTGACTGTCTGGTTGAAAGTCGTCGGATCCTTGTACATGTAGTTGAAGCAGAACACATAGTTCTTCTTTTTGTGCCTGGTACACCGATATTTCTTGATGAGAGGCAATAACAGAGGATGCGGACTGATGACAATGCGGGCATGATCAGGCCGCCTGTCCTTCGTCTTGGCACGGTCATAAGTGATGTTGCCCCGTTCGTCCCACTTGCAACTAAGCAGGTCTATCGTGTTAGTACCCATCAGCATAAAGGAGATGGTGAACACGTCACGGGCGAGGTCGGCGACAGCCCTTCCTTCGGTATCGTCGGGAAGATTTGCTATAGCCCGGATAATATCCACAGGCAAAGCACGTTTCTCCGTTTGGATTTCCACATGAGGTGGATGATAGAACTCCAAAGTCCTCTTGATAACCTTGTTCTCCTCACGTCCCTCGTTATAACGCTGCTTTGCCGAGTTGAACATACGCTTGATGACCTGCGGATAGACACTGCGAGCAGTCTTCTTGTCACCAAGCCACTTCTCGAAGCTCCTCATAAAGACCTTGCTGATGTCATTACACATATAGCTGTCACGACCGACGAACTTGATGAAAGCATTCAAGGCCACAAGATGGTTCCGACTGCATTTCTGGTCTTCATGCTCCTTGATCCACTCACGCCCATACTGGATAATGTCAATGCTGACATCCCCGACACCGACGATGTAATTGACTACCGCATCGATGTTCATGTCATACTGGTCCAACTCCAGCTGCTTCAACTTGGCATTGAAGTCTTTCAGAAGAGCCTTGACCTTTCGCTTCACCAGCTCATTGCGGATAGTCCACTTCTTGGTCATTTCCGTCTTGGAAACATAGATGCCTGTCTCAATCAGCCTTTTCTCATGGTGGTGATACAGGCGTATGCCAACCTCACAGGTTCCCTTCCTGCTGATGGCAGTCTTTGAAACTTCAACTTTTAGTGTAGCCATAATCGTTGTTATGATATTAACTATTACTTTCGCGCGTACATATATTATATACTGTCTATGACAATAGCTTGTTGACCAAGTCGTTGATGTCATACTGAGCCGCTTTCAAGTCAAGCCTGCTGATACGCTCCTTACAGGAATTGACAAGAGCCTCGCAACGTTTTACAAGATATTCGTTGGTGAGCTGGCCATCCTCAGAAACATCATTCTCCGAAACGAATATCGATGTTCCGATAAGCTTGCTCTGCCCCTTGTATGCTACCTTGATCTCCACATTCCATGACTTTCTGGTGTTGATGTCCTGTGGAGTCAGCTGCCAAGTGATGTCCACAACCGTATCAACAACATTCGTCAGGAAGTCGCCAGTCAACAAGGCACCACCTTGATGCTTGTCCTGATGAGTGCCTGACTTTTCCTTTTCCATGTCATTGAAGACAAAGTCAATGAGCTTGAAGTTAGCCTCATTGATTTTGCGGAAGTCCTTCTTGATATAGATATCCGTTATCTTGTACACAGGCAGCTGATGGTTCAGCATGTCGTGTATGGTCATCTTGTCAATATCGGTTTCATTGAAGGCAATGGTCGCCATCGTATGTCTTGCGGCATAAAAAGTGAGACCTTCCTCGTCAATCTCCTTTCCAACCTCCTTCATGCCTCGGTTCAGGTTATAGCTGAAATCGGCAGGATTTCTGTACATCCGGTTGAAACGGAACACATACCTTTCCTTTTTGTCCAATACAGACGCATATTTCTTGATAAGAGGCATGAGCAGCGGATGCGGCTTGATGACGATGCGGGCATGGTCAGGTCGCCTGTCCTTTGTCTTGGCACGGTCATAGGTAATGTTTCCCTCGCCATCCCATTTGCATGAGAAGATATCAATGCTGTTGGCACCCATCATCATGAATGAGATAAGGAATACGTCACGAGCCACATTGCGGCTTGAATTCGAGCGCTCCTCATCAGGGATGGCAGCCAAAGCCCTCAGATGCTCCAGGGAAATGGCACGTTTCTCCGTACATACATGAACAGGAGGGTCGAAGAACTCCAGTGAGCGTTTGATGATCTCCTCACCGTCGAGGTTGTCATTGTAGGTCTCGCGGGCCTCATTGAATACGCGCTTGATACATATACAGTAGAGGTTGGCCGCACGATGCCTGTCACCAAGCCAGCGTACATAGGACTCCATCAGTCTTACCGTAATCTCATTGCAGTCGATAACCTTACGTCCCATGAACTTGATGAACGAGTTGAGGGCAGTCTTGTAGTTACCCATACCCTTGATTTCATCCTCATGAGTCTTTATCCACTTCTGGTAATAGTCCACGAAGTCAACAAAGGTTGGCTTGACAATGTCTTTGCGTGTGATTCTCCTTACAAGTTCATCGGCAGTCATGTCGTTGAACTCCAGGTTCTCCTCCTCGATACGTTTACGGTAGATGCGGAGGATGTCCTCACACTTCTCCTTCTTCTGAAAGTTCTTGATCTTGAAAGACGAGGTCAGCTCGTCACGGGTAACAAACACCGTAGTAGGGATGTATTTCATCACCCTCTTGTGCGTGACCCTGATGACGACGTTCCACGTCTTGTCCTTTCTCATGTTGTGCTTCAGCACCTCATACTTTAATGTAGCCATATAAGTCAATTTTATAGCGGATTTACCCGCTGAATTTTTTAATTTTCTGCAAATTTACCTTTTCAGGGCCTGAGAGCCGAATTTTGGCGAAAATCGACCATTTTACAAGTAACCATATATGGGAACAAGTAAAAACGCACCAATCCCACAATTCTGTAAGGAAAGATTACTTTTTCTGTCCCAAATGCCCCTAAAACGGCCATTTTCGCTATGGCGCAGAGCATCCCCTGTCGGAGTTTTTGTCGTTAATGTTTTTTAACGCCCAACTTCGAGGTAAAACATGCCAAAATGACCAGAAAACCGGGTAAAAACCCCTTCAAATTTCATCAGACTTTTTTGGTTTACTTTTAACCACATGTCTTTACTTTCATTTGAGCCCTTTCTCCGGGATGACATTTACGTCTGCATTTATCATTTTAGGATTCGGCTTCCGTAAACATTCTGTATTTCAGCTTCTTACGCGGATTTGTCACTAAGCAAAAATTTTTTTTCTCGCCATTTATCTCCCGACAAAACGAGAAAATCACATTTAGATTTTTCCCTTCTCATCCTGTTCTTGACAAGCTTGCAGTGTTTGCAGAACAATGTAAATTGGTTGTAAGGGCAGGTACAGTTTATTATAGAGCTAGAATTATTGATGATAGTGCCAGTGCTGAGCATATGATAGTGAAATGTTATGGTCCTGATAAAACTGAGGAGGAACGAAACTGGTACAGGAATAAAGCCAACAAGTTTAGAGGCTTGTCTAAGGATGGGTCTTATGTACCACCAAATCCTGATTTAATTAGAGACGGGCGATCTAATCCCAAATTCATCCGCTACTTGTATATTGCAGAGAGTCCTACTACTGCAGTCTTTGAGGTTCGGCCTTTATTGCATAATGCCGTGAATGTGGCAGGAATAGAGGTGAAGGAACAACTGACAATTGCAAACATCGCTGTAGGAATTGATATTGATGCGTCCAAAGATAATAGTGTAGATGAATGGCTGATGTACTTTATTCAAACAGCTTTTTCTTCATCGACAAATAATCCTGATGACTATATCGCATCGCAAATTATTGCTGAGTATATAAGGCATCTAGGTTATGATGGAATAAGGTATAGTAGTTCTTTGCATAAAGGTGGATATAATTTGACGGTGTTTGACGTCGAGAAGTGTGAGGCGGTTTCATCGACAGACATGAGGTTAGAGGATATCAAAATGAGTTTGAGACCTGCAATTGGTGCGGAGAATGTTGATGGCAGGTTTGAATGGATCAAGGATAATGTTCCGATGAGAATGGATCCTGAACGTGGGAAGTTGGTTGAGGCTGAGATATGACACAGGATGAGAGGTGGATAATACGATATAATGAGGTGATGGAGTTTATTGAACAAAATCACCATAATCCATCGAAGCATAGGATAGAGGAGCATGATATGCTGAATTGGGTGAAGGCTAATAGGAAGGCCCTTAATGCTGGGAGACTCAAAGAGGATAGGGTTGAGGCTTTTAAGAGGCTGTTGGAGATGATGGAGGAGCGTAAACGTAAGAATCAATATTAATCGATTAAGATAACGAAACTGGGCTGATTTCTGAGCTAAATTGGCCCTTTTTTGTGATAAAAACGTTAAAAAGGTTATAATGTTACAACCATTTCTAAAACATTTTATATATTTGCGGCATAAAAATGCCGCGAAGTCAGGCTGCGCCTCAACAATGAACAAGCTCATTGTGTTCGGCTTGCACTGAATTCGCACTCAAAATTTAACGAGTATGAAGTATCTGAATATCAAAAAGGCGCTGGAAGCATGGCGGGATTTACAACCGTTATCTGAGAAAGACCGTGATCGTCTTAGTCGCAGGTTTACTGTTGATTTCAATTACAATAGTAATCATATTGAGGGTAATACGCTGACGTACGGCCAGACAGAGATACTATTGCTGTTTGGTAAGGTGATAGGTGAGGCTAACGTGCGGGATGTGCAGGAGATGACAGCGAGCAACGTGGGCCTGAAGATGATGACGGAGGAAGCCAGCGTGAAGGAGATGCCGCTTACGCAGAACTTTATACGTGCGCTGCATAAGACGTTGCTGAGAGAGGACTATACTGTATACCGGAATCTACCAGGAGGGCAACAAACTAGTTATGTTATACATGCAGGACAGTATAAAACAAGACCGAACAGTGTGATTACGCGTTATGGTGACCGTTTTGAATATGCTTCGCCAGAAGAGACGCCTGCTTTGATGACAGACTTGGTTAACTGGTATAATGCAGTTGAGAAAGAGGGGGTACTGTCACCTGTGGAGCTGGCTGCTTTGTTTCACTACCGCTATATTCGTATCCACCCGTTTGAGGACGGCAATGGCCGTATAGCCCGACTTATGGTGAACTTCATATTGACGAGACACGACTATCCGATGATTGTGGTTCGTAGTAGAAAGAAGAGTGAATATTTAGAGGCTCTGCATCAGGCAGATATCGAAGTGGGGCCAGTGCCAGCTGATGGCGCTCATGCCGAGATTGAAGATATAAGACCTTTTATGAAGTACTTTAATGAGCTGGTGGCTACAGAGGTGTATAATGACGTGCTTTTTGTGAGCGAACGGGACGAGAACGTGTGGTGGTATGATGGTGAGAAAGTTGCTTTCCGTACACCGAACTACACGAAGATCCTGAACGCCATGCGAACACAGCCTACGCTGACGCTGTCGGACATGAGAGAAGTGACGGGCATTAGCATTGCTGCTATACAGAAACTGCTGGATCGTCTGATTGAGAAGAATTACGTGGAGCGGGGAGAGAAGGATGGTAGCTGGCGTGTGTTTGTGACGCAGTAAGTAATTAGGAAAAGTAATAAATAATAATCTGTTTAGAATGCTGGTTGGTGAGAGCTGACCAGCATTTTTTTGCGGTTTAGAACCCGGGTGAGGGCGCTAGACCGTTTTTTTGTGTCTTGGATTAAATGGTTAAGGAGTGTTAAATTCTAAAACTTTTTTGAGATGGAGGGGCTAAAATTGAAAAAAGCAGGATAAGATACAAGTGAAGGCAGCAAGATCGGAGCGACGGAATGACGGATCGGGGTAACGGTTCGGGATGACGGAGATTCGGGGAAGATGCTGAGGTAGAGATATAATATTATTAATAACATAAAATTAAATGTACAGAATGCAGAAAGTAAATCTGACTATAGAGGAGTGGAAACGACTGGCAGCCGTTTCATCCAAGGAAAGGGAAAAGGCGTTGCGAAAACTTGAGCGATGGGTGCACCATGAGATCATCCATCGCGGTTTTGACCTAGAGTATGGGCCTTTCTCTTACGCAGCCATGGGCGGCGACGCTGTGAGCGTGATTTGTAATGAGTGTCTGGAGGCGATGTTTTGCGGTGAGTGGCACTGGAAACCGAAACGAGAGTTGAGCTCGATGTTGATTCAGATTGCGAAAAGTAAGATGGGACACATCATAGAGAACTACTACGAGCGAGGTGAGCCAGAGATGAAACTGACGAGCGAGCAGAGCTTCCGTGAGGAAGTAGAGATGAACATTGCAGCACAATGGAAGTTTGAAGCCAACATGCGCGAGATGGGGTATGAGATAGCACGCAGGGCGGTAATGGGACACCCGATGTTGCTGGACTATTTGGATGCCATGGAGCAAATAGACAACTACAATGGTATTGCTAGCCTGATGGGCATAGACGTGAGGGAGGTGATGAAGCTTGAGAAGCAATTGCTGGACCTTCTGACTAAGATGTAAAGATGCGGCGGGCCCGCAGGGGGAATGACTCCGTGCGGGCCTGGAGACATTAGAATAATTAAAGTGAAAATAAGATTATGACTAAAATTAAAAACGTGTTAGATAGGATTGATGCAATCCGGGCCAACTCAGTATCGGACATTGAGTTCGAGCAGACCTGGGGCAAGAGCCTTGATAAGCATGTGGAAGACCTGATGAGAAAATGGGACGAGCTGCTGGCTCAGGCCAAGGCTGCCAAGTGATTTAATAATAAAAAACTTAAGGGGGGAAAAGAAAATGATAGGAAGCATTGACTTGACGAGTGTGATTTTGGGTGTGCTCACCCTTTTGGGCGGATGCGGGTGGGTGATTGATAAAAAGAAACACCGACAGGAGGTGGAGAGTATAAAGGCTGACAATCGCCAGAAGGAACTGGACTTGGGAACGGACTTCGTAAAGAAGTTCCGCGAGCTGATAGCCGGTCCGCTGGAGGAAGAGGTTGGCAAGTTGAGAACAGAGGTTAAGGATTTGAGGGATGCAATTGAAGGGATTTATGATTGTCCTTACAGGGGTGAGTGTCCTGTGCGTGACAGGATGCAGCACCCAGCGAAGGGCGGAGATGCGTGAATCTAGGGATTTACGTACTACTGAGCTGCGGAGCATGGAGGCAAGGGACAGCGTGAGGCTGGAACTCCGTGATACGGTTATGGAAACGAAGACCATAACGATAACGAAAAACGCTGATGGTGACACCATCATGCAAAGTATCGTATGCGATAGGGAGCGCATCAAGAACAGGGACCGTGTGAGGGATAATCATGAGAGGACAATGATTAAGACCGATACGGTGTTTGTTGAACGGCGGGACTCCGTTCAAGTATCGGAGTTTCGTGGTGCAAACTGCTCAGGTCGGGCTTCGCCCGTGGTCACTGCAGTCAAGTGGGTGCTTGGGATTTTAGTAGCACTAGTCGTGCTACGGATATGTCCTTTCTTTCGGCGCGAATGAAAGAACTAAAGAAAGCATCCACCTTCCCCAAGCCCCTCCCTATATGGAGGGGATGTAATTGACTACGAGGGAAAACCCTCTACGTCAAAGTTTAGGTAAGGTTCGCAAAGCCTGTGCCCTACGGGCGAACCTTGATTTTAAATTTTTAAAAGGAGGTTTTTATGAAGTATTTTAGGAAGGAGGAGTTCCTTTGCCGATGCGGGAAGTGTGAGATGCCGGCGGAGGTGGAGGCTAACATTGTGGCACTAGTGGAGAACGTGCTGGATCCGGCGCGCGAGAAATTTGGCAAGCCGATTACAGTAAACAGCGGATACAGATGCCCCAAACACAATGCCGCCGTGGGCGGTGTCGCTAATTCGCAGCATACGCGAGGAGAGGCAGCGGACATTACTTCTGCAGACAATGAGCAGCTGGCTAAGATCATTGAAGAAAATGGCCGCTTCGACCAGGTAATTTGTTATCCCTACCAAGGGACGTCTGCTGCCAATTCTGTCAGGGGACAGGTACCTGGCAGCACCCATCCTGCCAGGTACCTGTCCCCTGACAGGGAGAGCTATCGGTTTCTGCATGTGTCGTATAAGCGACAGGGTGGCAATCGGCATCAGGTGCTGATGAAATCTGGCGGTGGATATATCGCTGTAAAGAGATAATAGTATGTTTAATTTTAAAGTTATAGGAGGATTTAGATTATGGCAAAAGTAACAGGAGTAGGAAGTCAGTTGAGTGGTAAGGTGGGACAGATAATCTACCGCAACACTAAGCATGGCGTGGTGGCGTATGAGGCAAAGCCGAAGGCGAGCGTGCCGCAGCGTACGGAGGCGCAGATGCGGATTCGCACGCAGTGGAGTAACCTGGCGGCCGTGTACAAGCAGTTTAACAGCACACTGAAGAACGGTTTCGAGGGGCTGAACGGTATGATGAGCGATTACAACGCCTTTATCCAGGCGAACACGAACGTGGTGAGGGTGTATGTGCCGAAACAGGTGAGACTGAACGGCGGCTCGGTGCTAGCTCCGTATCAGATTACGCGAGGTAGTCTGCCGAGCATTGCGGTGAGCAAGAACGCTGGCGGTGTGCTGGTGAGCGATGTGGCGCTGGGATCGCTGACTATCGGGACCCAGACAACGGTGGCGGAGTTTTCGACCGCGGTGATAGCTAACAACGAGGGTTGGGAGGACGGCGATCTGATTACCTTCTTCTACGGCCGTCAGACTATGGACGCCGTGACGAAGATTCCGCGTGCGAGGATCAGCGGATGGAAGGTGATGCTGGACACCACGGACGATACGCTGCTGCAGAGTGTGGTTAGCGCGACGGGATTCTCGAGCGTTGGCGGATACCTGGGTATGAGCCAGGCGATTAGCGACGGGGCGGCTGTGTGGATTCACTGCCGTGATGTGGCCGGCAGCGAACTGAAGGTTAGTACGCAGTATATGTATGTGGACAGCAGCGTGCTGGCGCAGTACCAGACCTCTGATGCCTTCGGCACCGCCGCCAACAGCTATGGTGGCATCAACACCAAAGCAGTATACCTGCAGCCCGCCACCCGCGGCAACATTAGCGCATCGCAGCCCACCACCAATACCGGCGGCACCAATACCGGCGGCGGAAGTACCACCACGCAGCCCAGCGGTGATGATAGCGGTATGGACCAGAACTGATGAAGCAGCCCCAAATCTGTCAGGGGACAGGTACCTGGCAGCTACAAAAGGTCGATGTCGAGAGGCATCGGCCTTTTTTTTGTATCCCAAAAACCATATTCATTTTCTTTCTGTTCCGCCAGAAAGATGTCCTTTTTGAAAAGGGCCAAAAGGTATGTTCATTTCTTCTGACATCAGAAGAAAAGGAACCAAAGAAGACTGTTACCCCCAAGGCCCCCTACATAGGGGGATGCAACCGCTCCTTCTCGTCGCTCTTTCACTAAGGTACGCCTGGGCATCAGAGCCCTGGCGTACTTGCTTTATTGGCGCTTTGCGCTTTTGGCGTTAGCCAATTTCTAATACCTGAAAACACTCGGGGAACGGCGCGCGCCAAGGGGCAGACAGCCCCGACGAGCGAGGGTGGGATGGAGGCGAGCGGTTCTAGCGAGCGGGGGATTTTTCTTTAAATTGCGGAAAAGTTTCGGAAAAATTTGGCTGGTTTGATTATTTTATTTACTTTTGTGGCGTTTTTTTAGTATAGATTATCATGAACGCATTTGAAAACATTAAAATTGCTGTAGCCGGTACAGGCTATGTGGGCCTTTCGATAGCAACACTGCTGTCGCAAAAGCATGAGGTTACAGCCGTAGACGTGATACCTGAAAAGGTGGAGAAACTGAACAACAAGATCTCACCTATACAGGACGAGTATATAGAGAAGTACCTGGCCGAAAAAGACCTGAAACTGAAGGCAACTCTGGACGGCGTCAGCGCTTACCGAGATGCTGACTATGTAGTGATAGCAGCACCAACAAACTATGACCCGCAGAAGAATTTCTTCGACACTCACCATATAGAGGACGTAATCGACTTGGTGTTGAGCGTAAACCCGGATGCTGTGATGGTGATCAAAAGTACCATCCCCGTGGGATACTGCCGCAGCCTGTATGTGAAATACGCACTGAAGTTCCTGACCGACCCAACGCTGAAAGGAAAGAGGTTCAACCTGCTGTTCTCGCCTGAGTTCCTGCGAGAGAGCAAGGCACTATATGACAACCTGTACCCCAGCCGAATCATCGTGGGATACCCCAAGATACTTCCCGCTGACCGTAATAAGAAGTGGGATGAGGAGAATGCTGCCATCACTGCTATCAGCAATCCTGATGCAGAGCAGAACGCGAAGACATTTGCCAAACTGCTGCAGGAGGGCGCCATCAAGGAGAATATCGATACGCTGTTTATGGGTATGACCGAGGCAGAGGCCGTGAAGTTGTTTGCCAACACATACCTGGCACTGCGCGTGAGCTACTTTAACGAGCTTGATACTTACGCTGAGGTGAAGGGACTGGACAGTCAGGCAATCATCTCGGGCGTGGGACTGGATCCACGTATCGGAACTCACTATAACAACCCATCGTTCGGCTATGGCGGCTACTGTCTGCCAAAAGACACCAAGCAGCTGCTGGCCAACTATGCCGACGTGCCTCAGAACATGATGACAGCCATAGTAGAGAGCAACCGCACACGTAAGGACTTTATAGCCGATGAGGTGCTGCGCAAGGCGGGCTATTACACAGCTAACAGCGACTGGAGCCAGAGTGCCGAGAAAAATGTTACCATCGGTGTGTTCCGCCTGACGATGAAGAGCAACTCGGACAACTTCCGCCAGAGCGCCATCCAGGGTATCATGAAGCGCATCAAGGCCAAGGGTGCCGAGGTTATCATCTATGAGCCCACGCTGAAGGATGGTGAGACATTCTTTGGCAGCCTGGTGGTGAACGACCTGGAGAAGTTTAAGGCGCAGAGCAAGGCAATCATAGCCAACCGCTATGACGAGGCGCTGGACGATGTACAGGAGAAGGTGTATACTCGCGACATATTTAAGAGAGATTAATATAGGAATTATGCATTGCGAAGAACGATTTAAACAGATTTACGGGCGTGATGCGGTGGATAAGGCATTTTGCCCATACCGAATTTGTCCGATAGGAGCACACTCCGACCACAATCTGGGTAAGATAACAGGTCTGGCCATTAACAAGGGTATATATATCGCCTACGCCCCAAAGCAGAATGGTGTGGTAGAGATGTCGTCGCTACAGTTCGCGAAACGTGCACAGTGGCATATTGCCTCAGTGCCCAACCAGAAACAGGAGGACTGGGCAGACTACTTGAGAGGTGCCACTTGGGCTCTGAACAAAAGGGCTAAGCTGAATGTGGGCATTTGTGGTGTCATCGAAGGTACACTCCCCATCGGTGGTCTCTCTTCGAGTGCAGCGGTCATCATCAGTTTCCTGACTGCCCTTTGCAAGGTGAATGACATCAAGTTGGACCAGCAGGAACTTATTGATGTGGCCTTTGATGCAGAGTTGAACTATGTGGGAGTGAATGTGGGAAAACTGGACCAGAGCTGTGAGGTGCTGAGTAAGAAGAACCACCTGCTATATCTGGACACTAAGGACAATCACTTTGAGCTGATTCCAGAAAACCCCAGCATGAAGCCTTACAAGATAGCCATCTTCTTCAGCGGGCTTGAGCATAGTCTGGCGGGTTCTAAGTACAATATGCGTGTGGATGAACTCCGCTCGGGAGTGTATGCCCTTCAGGCCTTTGCCGGTATGGAGTACGGCAAGTTCAAAGAGGCCAATGCACGCAATGTTCCTCGCGAGATTTATGAGCAGTACAAGAGTCGTCTGCCCGAGCCCTGGGCCAAGCGTTGTGAACACTGGTACACCGAGTTTGAACGTGTGGAGAAAGGTGCAGAGGCCTGGCGTCGGGGAGATATAGAAACCTATGGCAAACTATCGTTTGAGTCGGGTTGGAGCAGTATCCACAACTGGGAATCGGGTGCTCCAGAACAGATACGTCTATATGAGATCATGACTCAGACTGAAGGTATCTATGGTGGCCGTTTCAGTGGTGCAGGATTCAAAGGATGCTGTATGGCTTTGATTAATCCGGACTTTGAAGAAAGCATCTGCGAGAAAGTGACAGCCGAATACCTGAAGGCATTCCCTGAGATGAAAGGTAAGTATGAAGTATTTATATGTGAAAGTGCAAACGGAGTAGAACTATGAAATGTGTAATATTAGCAGCAGGGTATGCTACACGCCTATACCCTTTGACAGAGAATTTCCCCAAGCCTCTTCTTGAAGTGGCTGGTAAACCCATTCTGGACTGGTTGATAGATGATATGGCTGGTACTGGAATGGTGGAAGAGTATATAGTGATAAGTAACCACAAGTTTGCACATATCTTTGAGGAGTGGGCGGCTAAGAAGAATGAAGTTACCATCCGTGTGATAGATGACGGAACTACCAGTAATGAAACCCGCCTTGGTGCCGTGAAAGACATCCAGTTTGCCATCGAGCAGTTGCAGTTGGATGATGACTTGCTGGTAATGGCTGGAGACAACTTGCTGGACTTTAGCCTGGGTGAGTTCATGCGCTATGGAAAGGAAAAGAACGCAACTTGTGTGATGCGCTATTACGAGGCTAGTGAAGCGCGACTGCACAAGACCGGTGTGATAGAAATAGATGCTAACGATGGTATCATCTCGTTCGAAGAGAAGCCTGCCGAGCCCAAGAGTCATTGGTGCGTACCTGCGTTCTACTATTACACCCGTGAGGACAGCCATCTGATTAAAAAAGGTATAGAAAGTGGTTGTGGAACTGACGCCCCAGGTAGTTTCATAGCTTGGCTCAGTGGACAGACCCAGGTGTATGCTTGGGAGATGCCGGGAAGGCGTTATGACATAGGTAACTTGGAGAGTTACGAAGAAGTGAAGCAGAATTATAAGGGGGTGTAAAGGTTATAGGTTATGAAAAAGATATTAGTGACCGGCAGTGCCGGATTTATTGGAAGCAATCTGGTGCTTCGCCTGTTTAAAGAACTAAGCGAGGGCACGATTGTGGGACTGGATAATCTGAACGATTATTACGACCCCAGCCTGAAAGAGTATCGACTGAGCGTGATTGAGAAGGCCAAGCCCGCGGGCATTGAGTATAAGTTTGTGAAGGGCGATCTGGCTGACAAGGCCATGATTGACAAGCTCTTTGCAGAGTACAAGTTTGACGTGGTAGTGAATCTGGCTGCGCAGGCGGGAGTGCGCTATTCGATCGAGAATCCTGATGCGTATATCCAGAGCAACATGATAGGATTCTATAACATCCTTGAGGCTTGTCGCCATAACCCCGTGGAGCATCTGGTTTATGCTTCGTCTTCGAGCGTGTATGGTGGCAATAAGAAGGTGCCTTTCTCGACGGATGACCGTGTGGACAATCCTGTGTCGCTATATGCAGCCACCAAGAAGAGTAATGAGTTGTTTGCCCATTGCTATTCTAAGCTGTATAACATCCCTACAACGGGATTGCGCTTCTTTACGGTGTACGGCCCTGCCGGCCGTCCTGATATGGCTTATTTTGGTTTCACCAATAAGCTGTTGAAGGGCGAGACCATCCAGATATTTAACTACGGCAACTGCCGTCGCGACTTCACGTATGTGGATGACATCGTAGAGGGCGTGTATCGCGTAATGCAGAAAGCACCAGAACGCAAGAATGGCGAAGACGGCCTGCCCATCCCGCCATATGCAGTATACAACATCGGTGGTGGTCAGCCAGAGAATCTGCTGGACTTCGTGCAGATTCTGCAGGAAGAACTTCTCCGTGCCGGCGTCCTGCCAGCAGATTACGACTTCGAGTCCCACAAGAAGCTAGTCCCCATGCAGCCCGGCGACGTCCCCACAACATATGCCGACGCCACAGCTCTAGAGCGTGATTTCGGGTTCACCCCCAAAATCACCCTCCGCGAAGGCCTCCGCCACTTTGCCGAGTGGTACAAGCAATACTATTGCTAACCCCTGTCAGGGGACAGGTACCTGACATGTCAGAGGGACAGGTACCTGACAGCTACAAAAGGTCGATGTCGAGAGGCATCGGCCTTTTTTTGTTTACCAAAAACACATTCTTTTTCTTTCTGTTTCGCCAGAAAGATGTCCTTTTTGAAAAGGACCAAAAGGTATGTTCATTTGATTATGATCTAATTCCCTCACGACTCGACAGAACTCAAACAAGTTTGGCTTTGTTCTCGCTGTTCGTTCATTTCTTCTGACATCAGAAGAAAAGGAACCAAAGAAGACTGTTACCCCCAAGGCCCCAGTTTTTACCAACAACCCCAACCCCTTCTTGTCCTTAAGAAGGGACTTCAACCACTCCCTAAATCCCTCGCCAATCTTTGGCAAGGGACTTAACCGCTCCTCCTGTCGCTCTTACATTAAGGTAAGCTCGACCCATCAAAGGGGCGGCTTGAGTTTCTTATATAATCTATACCATCGTTAAAATACCGAGGGGGATGGGGGCGAGGAGCCACCTACTCACGGGAGCGGGGGAAAGAAAATAATGCCTCGGGTGATATAAAAAGAAACGCTGGAGTTATGGATGTAAACTTCGGCGTTTCTCTGTTATATGAAATATCACTAAAGGAAATGAACCAAACTCAGTTCTTTTGCAAATGCCTGAATGGAGTTTTGGATCTTAAGCTTTGTCCTTTCAGAAGGAGTGCGATGGCCTGTGACGTAATGGCTTAATTGGCCCTGATTGACTCCTGTTATTCTGGACAGTCCTGCAAGAGAAAAAGCCTTGCAGTAATAGGAGAGGAACGATGCCATGTCGTATTCGTAAGAGAACTCAACTTCTTCGAATTCTTTGTTCTCTTCGGCATAATAACGTTTCATGTCGTCATAATTTGTTTTGAAGGAATTGATGGCTTCCTCCGCATTTTTGCCTGTGCCTGTGATCAAATAGCTCATATCATCAGCGTCCATATATACACTATAGGATCCGTCACCGGCACGTTCGATGATAGCTTTCACTTTTCTCATAATTGTAGTTTTATAGCCTTGAATCTTATTCTTGGCGTTGTCGTGAATAATGTTTGTTTGTTATTTATTTTAGACCTGCTGCTTTTAGGATTGCATTTAATGTGCCTGTTGCTACTTCTTCGCTTCCATGATTGCTCATTTTGAAGTCTTTGCCTGTTTTGGGACTATGCCAGATGGGGTGCCCGGCCATCTGCTTACCCGTATCGAAGCAACCTGCTTTTTTTATTTTCTTTTCTAATTCATTGTATTTCATTTGTTGAATGATTAAAAACTGGGGCAAAGATACGAATTCTAATATCAATTTGCAAGTAATATGTGAATTATGTTATTAAAATTAATATCATTTAACTAAAATAGCAGACTTTCGGATGTTGAGGTCGTGGGAGTGTGGCTTGAGGGGATGAATAATCCAGCCGGATGTAATCGGGCTGACACCTATTTACCGGGAGCAGCATGTGTCTGATGAGACTCTTGCAGCGACTATCAAACACGGACCTATCCGCTTTATTTACGGGCGGGGGAAAGAAGAAATGAGAAAACTACGGCTGAAATTCAAATTGGCCGTAGTTTTTTTTGTTTTACCTAAATATACTTGGTTTTACTTTTGGTAGGTAAAACGGAAAATAATTTGGTAAAACCTTGTCTGCCAGGGGACAGGTACGTGGCAGGAAGCACCTGCCAGAGGGACGGTTCCCTGACATGAAGATATCTGGAATGAAGTGAACCACGAAAGTTAGACAAAAACTTTCGGGGGTTATTTAATATGGTTGGCTTTTCGTCGTTATTTGAGGCTGTTTGACGCAAGAAAGATTAAAATATAGAACTAAATCACAGGAATCCATCGAAGTATCGACTGGAGGAGCATGATATGCTGAACTGGGTGAAGGCTAATAGGAAGGTGATGAACGCGGGAAAGCTGAAGGCAGATCGGGTGGAGAAGTTTGAGAAGCTGTTGGCGTTAATGGAGGAAAATAAGAGGGTTAATCAGTATAAGTGAGGAGATGGATAGAAAGATGGAGAAAGTAGTTTGTTAAATGTAATAAGAGCGAAATATCGTAAAAAAAAGACACCAATGTGATAAAAAAGTGTTAATATTTTAAAAATACACCACCAAAAGGCAATTTTAGCCGTAAAAATTTTGCGGAATAACATATAATCACTATCTTTGCGCTCAAATAGGTATCACTTTAAACGTTTTGGTTATGCTTACTAAATTCGCAGTTAAAAACTATAGAGGCTTTGTGGATAGAATCGAGTGGGATCTGTCTCATCCAAGTAATTACACGTTCAGCCAATATGCTGTTAAAGACAATATCATCAAGAATGGTATCATTTATGGCCCAAACGGCTCGGGTAAGACTAATATTGGCCTAGCCTTGTTTGACATAGTGAACCATCTCACCCAGAAGTTCAAGAAGGCCGATTACTACAACAATTTTATCTTTGCAGGAACTCCTAACGCTCTCGTAGAATTTGAATATACCTTCTTGTTTGAGGGGCAGAAGGTGGAATATTCATATTCAAAAATGAGGGATGGTAGACTTGTAAATGAGGCATTGACTGTGGATGATAAACAGGTTTTTGAGAGAAAAGGTAAGACATTTGTAATTGACGACAAGAAATTTCCCATGGATGCGAACGTCAAGAAAGGCTTGTCAGAAAATGCCAACCACGTTTCTGTTGTGAACTTTCTACTTACCTCATATCCTCTGGCCAAAGACAATTATCTGATTAAACTGCGCGATTTCGTGGATGGAATGCTGTGGTTCCGCAATCTGGATATCAGAGAGTTTATTGGTCTTGAAAATAACATCTACAGGCTTGACGAGTTTATCATTAAGAAAGGACTTGTTGATGACTTCCAGAGTTTCTTGAATATGGTCAGCGGACAGAGTTTTACGTTCGCCAAGCCTAATGTCAACGACAAAGTGTTATTGTGTAAATACGGAAACGAAAAGATTCCATTCGATATGATTGCATCTACTGGTACTCATGCCCTGATGTTGCTTTATTTTTGGATTCAGAAAATGAATGAGGCTACGTTTGTCTTCATTGACGAGTTTGATGCATTCTATCATTTCGAGTTGAGTTATGAGGTGTGCAAGCGTCTGTTTGCTCTCGATTGTCAGGTATTTACTTCATCGCATAATACCTATCTGATGACAAACGACTTGTTGCGTCCGGATTGTAACTTCATTCTTAAAGACAATAAAATCAAGGCATTATGCGATTGCACCCCCAAGGAGCTTCGCTTTGCACATAACATTGAAAAGATTTATAGGGGTAATGGTTTTCAGGTATGATACTATTTGTATTTGAAGGTAAGGAAAGAGAGCCGTTCCTCTACAAAACATTGGAAAGACTCTATATGCCAAAAGGCAATGACAACATTATCTGCTCTTTCAACAACAATATCTATGAGCTCTATTCAGAGATAGAATCTCTTGATGATGATGGCGATATTGTTTCTATGCTGAGAGAACGTCTTGCCAATCGTGGAGACTCTACACTCGATGGCATCAAAACATCGGATATATCAGAAACCTACCTTTTCTTCGACTACGATTTCCAACATTCCCAACTATCGCTTGAGGAAATAAATACTCGTGTGAAGAATATGCTGGAATTGTTTACTGATGAAACAGAAAATGGGAAGTTGTATGTAAACTATCCGATGATAGAGTCAATACGGTATACCAAGGAACTGCCCGACGAGAACTATGTGAATTATGTCATCAGCCGCGCTGATTGTCACGACTTCAAACGCCTAGCAGCCGAGTTTTCATATTATGACAGTCTTGACTATATTTTGTTTGAAGATGGTGAAGTCCCAACGAAAGAAAAGTACCTGATGATTAAGGATAATTGGGAGTATTTGACTCACATGAATGTTTGTAAGGCTAACTATATTATATCAGGAGACAATAAGATGCCCAACCAGAAGGACGACATCAATCAATTGAGACTATTCGTATCGCAGAAAGAAAAGTATGTTGATATATCTGAGTCCGTTGCAGTTCTGAATTCATTCCCATTGTTTCTCTACGAGTATTTGAAATGACGAAGGGCAGACTGCGCAATAAGTCCGGCCAGACAATGGGACGGTGACATGTCAGAGGGACAGGCACCTGGCAGCTGCAAAAGGTCGATGTCGAGAGGCATCGACCTTTTTTTTTGTATCCCAAAAACCATATTCTTTTTCTTTCTGTTCCACCAGAAAGATGTCCTCCCCTGCAGGGTCCCAACCACCTTAGTCCTCCTTATCTTAAGGAGGATCTCAAACCACTCCCCAAACCCCTCGCCATCTTGGCAAGGGGCCTCCAACCGCTCCTCCTCGTCGCTCTTTCACTAAGGTACGCTCGGACCATCAAAGGTCCGGCGTGCTTATTGCGACTACGCGTAGCTGGTCGAATCTGTCAGGTACCTGTCCCCTGACAGGTTTTGCGTTAGCCATTATAACTAATACCTGAAAACACTCGGGGAGCGCCTTGCGGCTAGGGGCAGACAGCCCCGACGAGCTTGACCTGTCAGGGGACAGGTACCTGGCAGATATGAAAAATGGTTAAAAAAGTTGTTGCGTTACCACCTTTATGGAAAGTTTTTGTATATTCGCAGCATGAAATACTAAAAACTTAAAGAATATGGGAAAGTTTGAATTGATGGCATTGCCGTATGCACTGGATGCGTTGGAGCCGGTGATTAGTAAGCAGACGCTGGAGTTTCATCATGGGAAACATCTGGCGGGGTATGTGAATAACCTCAACGGACTGCTGGAAGGGAGTCCGCTGGCAGGATTACCTCTAGAAGAGATCGTTCTGAAGGCTGAGGGCGGTATGCTGAATAACGCAGGACAGATACTGAATCATAATCTGTACTTTGAACAATATCGTGCGCCTAAGACAGATAATGCTCCTACGGGGAAAATGGCTGATGCTATCGCTCGCGACTTTGGTTCGTTTGAGGCGTTCAAGGAGGCATTCCAGAAGGCTGGGGCAACGCTGTTTGGTTCTGGTTGGGTATGGCTGTCGGCCGATAAGGATGGTAAGCTGGTTATCACGCAGGAAACAAATGCTTCCAATCCTATTCAGAAGGGTCTGAAGCCGTTGCTGACTTTCGACGTGTGGGAGCATGCCTATTATCTGGACTATCAGAACCGCCGTCCTGATCACCTAGCATCGCTATGGCAGATCATCGACTGGCAAGTGATTGAAAATCGTTTCGAATAGAAATTTTCACTAAGGTACGCCTGGGCATCAGAGCCCTGGCGTGCTTTTTTACTGCGACTACGCGTAGCTGGTCGAATCTGTCAGGTACCTGTCCCCTGACAGGTTTCAGAGCCCTGGCGTTTTTTTACTGCGACTACGCGTAGCTGGTCGCTCCAAATAATCTATATCCATGCTAAAACACCTAGGGTTTTAGGGGCGAGGAGCCCCTATTAAGACAACTTATGCCGGACCTTTGATGGTCCGAGCATACCTTGGTGTAAAGAGCGACGAGTAGGAGCGGTTGGAGGCCCCTTGCCAAGATGGCGAGGGGTTTGGGGAGTGGTTTGAGATCCTCCTTAAGATAAGGAGGACTAAGGTGGTTGGGACCCTGCAGGGGAATCCCTGCATTAAAGCCGCCCCTTATTAAGGGACTCTAAATCTCTGCGACAGAGCGCTCGGCTTTGCCGCTTGCTACCGAAGGGACGCAAGAAAAGGACAGATATCGACTAAGGTGTTTGGGACCCTGCAGGGGAATCCCTGCAAGAATTAGTTTTTTGCATAAATTGCGTAAAAGTTGCGGAAAAATTTGGTTGGTATCAAAATAAAGTGTACCTTTGCACCCGGTTTTGGTACAACTATAAATAAACTAATTGATGTATGAAGAATCCGTTTGACAAGATACTGAATTGGTATTTCTCGAAAAACTCGCTACCATATTGGAGCATATTCATGATAGACTGCGCTATGGTGATGTTCAGTGGAGTGATGACTTACTGGATGTTTCATGACGCCGTAACACTGTTTGAAAACACACTGCAGGTAATCAACACTCTGCTGATTTTCGTGATACTGAGCATACCCGGATTCCGCCTGTTCCACACCTACTCGGGATTTATGCGCTACTCGAGCTTCGTAGACCTGATGCGAGTGGTGTATTGCAACGGAATGACACTGGTGCTGACACTGATAGCTGAATATGGTTTGGACCTGCTGCCCGGCGAATGGTTCGCACACTTTAATACCACCAGCATAGTGCTGCTGTTTATCATAGCAACCCTGCTGATGTGGGCTCTGCGAGTGTTTGTGAAGACGCTGTATGATGTGGCTTTCTCGAACACGCGCGCTATACGCATACTGATATATGGTGCGATGACAGGCGGTGTGGGACTGGCCAAATACATCAATTCGCAGCGCCCCCGCAGGTATGTGGTTAAGGGATTTATCACGCACTACAAGAAGGCCAAGCACCAGGAGATAATGGGCGAGAAGGTGTACTCGGTGGATGAGGACATCGCTAGTATCATCCAGCAAAACGATATCGACGCAGTGATGGTTTCGTCCTATCGTGTGAAGGAGTTCCGCGAGAACCAGAAGATACAGGACATCATCATCGGTGCCGGTGCCAAGATCTATATGGCACAGAGTGCGGTTGAGGTTGACCAGGAAACACTGGAATCCGGAGGAGATGTGGACTACACTCAGATGCAGATTCGCGAGGTGAGTGTAGAGGAGTTGTTGCCTCGTTCGGAGATCCGCGTAGACATGAAATCGGTGGGCGAGTTCCTGACCGGTCAGCGTGTGCTGGTGACTGGTGCTGCGGGCTCTATCGGTTCGGAGATATGCCGACAGGTGGCTAAGCTGAACCCTGCTGCGATGATGCTGATAGACCAGGCAGAGACACCTGAGCACGACATCCGACTGATGATGATGAAGGAGTTCCCCAATGTGCAGGCAGAGACCATCGTAACATCTATCTGCAAGGAGAAACGAATGGAGGAGCTGTTTAAGCACTTCCGCCCTGACTACGTGTTCCATGCGGCTGCCTACAAGCACGTACCCATGATGGAGGACAACCCCAGCGAGGCCGTGCAGAACAATATCTACGGTACGAAGATTATCGCTGACCTGAGTGTGAAATATGGCGTGAAGAAATTTGTGATGGTATCGACAGATAAGGCTGTGAACCCAACCAACGTGATGGGATGCTCGAAGCGTATCTGCGAGATATATGTGCAGAGTCTGGATCTGGCCATCAAGACACGCAGAATAGGAAAGTATATGGAGAAGCTTGGCAACAAGGACAGCTTTATCACTCCAGGACAGATAGGTGGTCCTGCTGCCAGAACACAGTTTGTTACCACACGTTTCGGTAACGTTCTGGGCTCGAACGGATCGGTAATCCCACTGTTCCGCGAGCAGATTAAGAACGGCGGACCAGTGACTGTGACCGACGAACGTATCGTGCGCTTCTTTATGCTGATACCTGAGGCTTGTAAGCTGGTGCTTGAGGCTGGTACCAAGGGTAACGGTGGCGAGATATTCGTGTTCGACATGGGACAACCCGTGAAGATAGCTGATCTGGCTAAGCGTATGATTAAGCTCTCAGGTGCCAAGAACGTGGAGATAAAGTTCACCGGTCTGCGCCCAGGCGAGAAGCTGTATGAGGAAGTGCTGAACGAGTTGGAGGGCACAAAGCCTACATTCCACGAGAAGATTCGTATCGCCGAGGTGCGTGAGTACGACTACGATGAAGTATGCAAGGATATCAACGAACTCATCGAGATATCGCAGCAATACGACGATATGGCCACAGTAGCCAAGATGAAGCAGATCGTTCCCGAATACAAGAGTAACAACTCTGTCTACGAGAAGTTAGACAAAAAACAATAAAAAGGTCCTTCCCCCTGTCAGGGGACAGGTACCTGGCAGAATTGCGCGAAGGAGCAATAACTAATACCTGAAAACACTCGGGGAGCGCCTAGCGGCTAGGGGCAGACAGCCCCGACGAGCGAGGAAGTGATTTGCTCTGTTGAGGTGATAAAGCGCCACTGTGGCTTCTAAATGGAAGTTACAGGGGCGCTTTCGTGTTTAGACAGGTTCGACATCTTCGAGTAGGTCGATAAGCTCCAAAAGAGATTTGCCGTCGATCTTGAATTGTTCTAAGGCCGCGTTGCCATCAGGGAAAATTTGGTACTCCTCAGTGTAGTACTCATCGCATAGGGCTACGTGATCCTTGGCAGAAAGGAAATGATAACGTTTGTCTTTATAAACAAAGGTAAGGTCGTAGCCTTGGACAGCAAAGTCGTAAAAGAGCGTTTCTTCTACATCAGTAGAATACCCATGGTAAATGCCATGTTTATCTCCCTTAGGGGGATATTTGCCATTATAGGGATATCCCAGCAGGTCTGTCATAACATAATCTGATTTTGCCATATTAATTTAAATCTGATACGTTCTTTAATAATTTTTTTATAGCAGGAGTCAATTTATGTGGCTCCTCGTCGAGAGGTTTACCATCCTTCCATTTGTGGTAGTGGGGGCCAAGTCCCTTGTGATCGGTGGTGTGAATTTCCCAGATTTTCTTGCCATCGGCTCCGTATTTGGCAATAGCCTTCACTCCACTGCCATCCTTATTAAAGATGGCATAAGTGGAATTGGGACTATGACTTTCTTCAGGCAACTTTACGGCTCCTTTCTTCTTTAGTTCGATGACTTTAGTCCCATCTTTAAGAATATGGACTGTCTGCCAGCGACGGCCACTCTCAGTGGCTGTCGAACCATTTGCAAAACTACCGTTAGCTCCCATGGCGCAATCTCATTAAGCGTTCGTTGACAAAGTAGAGGCTGATATCGCTGTGTTCACGAGGCATGCGAGTGCCGTAGCGAATGATGAGAGTGGGGTGGAGTGTAGAAACGGCTTTCTCATAGCCACGATACCAAAGATATTTAGAGAGGTCGTGCTTGAGAACACCGTTGCAGTTGATGGCAACGGGAGCATGTTGAGGGATACCTGTGAAGCTATAGACATAACTATCGGGCAATGACCAGGTGACATTGGGAATGACTGTGACACCATACTGCTGTAGGTAGCGTGCAAAGGCACGGTTGATATAGGCGCTGAGATATCGCTCTTCTGCCGACATGTCGACATATTGAGATAGGTCGGGCGCTATGACCGCATGACATTTCTTGAAGAAGTCTAAGTATCTGTCCGGATGACGCAGCACACATAGGAAGTGGTGGTCGCGGATGAAAAAATGGACAATACAGCCATAGTCTTTATGGGCATAGGCTTCGTGGAAAGGTACTAGCCTGATGGGGGTAATGGACTCTGTCGGTATCGGTTCCAGCACTGGCAGCTCGGGTCTGCTTGCTGAAGGCAGGCTGCCATAGAGGTCGGGGTGAAGGAGCTCCTGATAGTTAATCTTGAACTCTTTCTTCTTTAACTTTAAAAGTACATTTTTTGTCATTTTTTATATTCTTTAAAAGTTAAAAAAAATAATATATTACTAATATTTCCCCGATTTAAGAACCTCAATTTGCAAATTTGGATTATAAGTCCTACCTTTGCAAAACCTTGCGGGTTCTTCCTGTGGTTCGGGGGTAACTCGGAGTGCCAATCGGGAAGCAAACCTACTAGCCTCACATTATTGCCGTAGTGTGGGGCTTTTTCGTTACCTTTATCTGTTATATTTTAGTATGCATATTCATGCCCTCCATTGATAATAGACTGCCGCGCCAGCGTTTGATACGAAGATCGATCTCTGACTTGGGGAGTCGGTGATTAATACTATATAATTGTTCCAGTTTATCAGCTGCAATGGCTGGGGTGAGCACCTTGTGTTGAACCATCTTGTCGAAGATGAAGATGGTGCCATGGACTTCGACGCCATCGAGACTGGATACTCCTTTTAGTTTGCGATCGCCAGTCAAGAGGATATAATTATTCTCGCGGGCGTAGTACCATACAGAACAGTCTGCTAACGATACGTTGGTGATACCCTCGAAATTCATCATCATATTAACGATGATTTGCATTTCTTTCTCGTTGAGAAAAGGGATATGTAATAGCCCTTTTGTCTTGTATTGGCTTACTTCCTCGTTCTGCCACTGGCGGACAAGTTCTAACATCACCAGGTCGGTGGTGTGAACCTCCCAGGGTAGTGAGAAGAATTCTTCCAGCAGACCGATTGAGTGCAGGTCGATGAAGACGTTGGTGTCGTTGACTACTATTATTTCCTTTTCCATTAAATCACATTGAGATGCTTACGAACAGTGATGATGGGTATGTTGAGGAGCGATGCAGCCTTAGAGATGGATATGAGATCCTTGGCAGCTGCAGCATATACCATCATCGAGAAACGAGTAGATAGATCTTCCTTGTAGCATGATTCTTCAACGAACTTTTTCATCGCTTCGTTTTGATTCTTGCGGATGCAGTATGTCTTGTACTTGCTGTCGCTGATGATTCCAATCTCGTTGAGCTTGTGCATGATGGCGTCGATGGAGATGCCATAGACGAGTTGTAACTGTCGGAGTTCATAGGTGGAAATCTTCTCGCCGGGTGAGAAGATGGCTCGCAGGTTTTGAGAAGGTATGAGCATCTCGCTAGCAAAGGCATTGCATAGATTTTCTTTCTCACGGGTGGTGAGGTTTGGCGCGAAGCGATGATTATAGAGCAGGTGGCCCAACTCGTGAAGAGCAGTGAACCGACGGCGCTCTACATGATTCTGACAACGATTGAGCACTAGGATGAGGTGTTGACCATTGACAACACCACTGACACCTTCGAAGCCGTCAGGGGCCTCTGTACAGATTACTTTGATTCCATGCGCTTCGAGAACATCCTGAACATTGCCGATGGCATCGAGACCCAACTGCCAGTCATTGCGGATAATAAGGGCTTGCTCTCGCATCTGAGCTGCGGTAGAAAGTTCCTCACCATCGGTAGGGGATAGTTGCGGAGTGTCTTTCCCAAGGATGGCTTCAATCTCGAGATAGCGTTCTATTTCGTCTTGGATGCGTACCTTAAGGGCGTTGACATCTTTGACGCTGGTATCTGATTTTTTTCGGAAAGAGACCTGGAACTGGTCGAGGTCGAAGGTGAAGGGACGAAAGAAATAGTCGGCATCGACATCGAGGGCCGTTGCCAGGGCTACCAAGACACTACTGTTAGGCATCATCTTGGCTGATTCGTACTTGGAAATGGCCTGCTTGGAAACGAGGCCACCAATCTTAGCAACAAGCTGATCCATGGACATCTTTTGGAGTATCCTGGCCTGCCTGAGGCGCTGTGCGAAAATTTGTAATACTTCTGCCATAATCGTTGTAATCTCTTATTAAATGGGACTTATGTTCTTCTGGTGGACAAAATTAATAAATTCTCAAATATGTCAACCATTTTTTAAGTTAAAAATCAATAATTAGAGCATTTTTTTGGGGGAAGCCCCCATGGTATGGCTGCCAGAGGATGCTAGAGCTACGGCCAATAGCGCCTGTCAGGTACCTGTCCCCTGACAGGTTCGCGTACGCGTAGCTGGTCGAATCTGTCAGGTACCTGTCCCCTGACAGGGGGCGAGATGAGGATTTTTGCGGAAAAGTTTCGGAAAAATTTGGTCGGTTTGATTATTTTAATTACTTTTGTAGCGGTTTTATTAGTGATTATTATGAACTCATTTGAAAACATAAAGGTGGCTGTGGCCGGAACTGGCTATGTGGGCCTTTCGATTGCAACACTGCTGTCGCAGAACCATGAGGTGACTGCCGTGGACGTGATACCTGAAAAGGTGGAGAAACTGAACAACAAAATCTCACCTATACAGGATGAGTATATAGAGAAGTACCTGGCCGAAAAAGACCTGAAACTGAAGGCAACTCTGGACGGCGCCAGCGCTTACCGAGATGCTGACTATGTAGTGATAGCTGCACCAACAAACTATGACCCGCAGAAGAATTTCTTCGACACTCACCACATAGAGGACGTGATAGACCTGGTGCTGAGCGTAAACCCAGATGCAGTGATGGTGATAAAGAGTACCATCCCAGTGGGATACTGCCGCAGCTTGTATGTGAAGTACGCACTGAAATTCCTGACCGACCCAACACTGAAGGGAAAGAAGTTCAACCTGCTGTTCTCGCCGGAGTTCCTGCGCGAGAGCAAGGCTTTGTACGACAATCTGTACCCCAGCCGCATAATCGTGGGATACCCAAAGATACTGCCTGCCGACCGCAACAAAAAGTGGGACGAGGAGAATGCTGCCATCGAGGCCATCAGCAATTCTGATGCAGAGCAGAACGCGAAGACATTCGCCAAACTGCTGCAGGAGGGCGCCATCAAGGAGGATATCGACACGCTGTTTATGGGTATGACCGAGGCTGAAGCCGTAAAACTGTTTGCCAACACATATCTGGCACTGCGCGTGAGCTACTTCAACGAGCTGGACACTTACGCTGAGGTGAAGGGACTGGACAGCCAGGCTATCATCTCGGGTGTTGGTTTGGATCCACGTATCGGAACGCACTATAACAACCCGAGCTTCGGATACGGCGGATACTGTTTGCCAAAGGATACCAAGCAGTTGCTGGCCAACTATGCCGACGTGCCACAGAACATGATGACGGCCATCGTGGAGAGTAACCGCACACGTAAGGACTTCATAGCCGACGAGGTGCTGCGCAAGGCTGGATACTACACCGGCAGCAGCGACTGGAACGAGAAGGCCGAGAAGGATGTTACCATCGGTGTATACCGCCTGACAATGAAGAGCAACAGCGACAACTTCCGCCAGAGTGCCATCCAGGGCATAATGAAGCGCGTGAAGGGCAAGGGCGCCAACGTGATAATATACGAGCCCACACTGAAGGACGGTGACCTGTTCTTCGGTTCGAAGGTGGTGAACGATCTGGAGGCATTCAAGCGCCAGAGCGATGCCATCATCGCCAACCGCTACGACACTGCGCTGGACGACGTAGAGGAGAAGGTATATACGCGTGATATTTTCCGCAGAGACTAAAAAAATATCAGGGACAAAGAAAAAAGACAATGAATATGATAAGCGACAGCATAAAGTACATCGGTGTAGACGATCTGGACATCGATCTGTTTGAGAGTCAGTATGTGGTGCCCGAGGGCATGAGTTATAACTCGTATCTCATTGAAGATGAGAAGATTGCAGTGTTGGACACAGCCGATGCCCGTAAGGGTGAGGAGTGGAAGGCAAACCTCGTTAAAGCCTTGAACGGACGCCAGCCGGACTATCTGGTGGCTCACCACATGGAGCCCGACCACTCGGCACTGATAGCCTGGATGCTGGAGACTTATCCCGGAGTGCAACTGGTGTGCAGCGCTCAGGCTGTAAAGATGCTGGCCAATTTCTTTGATGGCGTGGACTTTACAGGACGAGTAATCACCGTGAAAGAGGGTGACACACTGCCACTGGGCAAGCATACACTGCAGTTTATCGGTGCAGCAATGATACACTGGCCGGAGGTGATAATGAGTTATGACACCACCGACAAGGTGCTGTTTAGTGCCGATGGTTTCGGCAAGTTTGGTGCGCTGGTGAACGAGACTGACGACTGGGCATGCGAGGCGCGCAGATACTACTTTAATATCTGCGGAAAATACGGCTCTCAGGTGCAGATGGTGATCAAAAAGCTGGCCGCTCTGGATGTGCAGGCTATCTGTCCGCTGCACGGTCCTGTACTGAAGGGCGAACCTTTGGCAGCAGCTGTCAAACTCTATGACACCTGGAGCAAATACGAGCCCGAGAGCGAGGGAATACTCATCGCCTATGCCAGCATTCATGGTGGAACAGCCAAGGCTGCTGAGCGCTTAGGGGAAATCCTTCGAGGAAAAATTGAAGAATTGAAGGATGCAAGGACTGAAGATTTTAAGGTAGTTGTAAGCGACCTGAGCCGTGAGGATATGGCCGAGGTCATCGAGGATGCCTTCCGCTATCCAAAGGTGGTTGTAGCAGCATCGAGCTACGATGCAGGCGTGTTCCCCGTGATGCACGACTTCCTGTATCACCTGCAAATCAAGAACTACCAGAAGCGTAAGTTTGCCATCATAGAAAACGGCAGTTGGGCACCCACCGCAGGAAAGGTAATGCGCACAATGATAGAGGCTATGAAGGACTGCGAGATAATCGAGCCCATGGTAACCATCCGCTCGCGCATGAAACCCGCTGACGAGCCCCTGCTGGAGCAGTTGGCTGATGCTCTCCTTATCTGAACGAATCCGTAAGAAGTTTGATTTCGATCTGGGGGGCGATGCGTTCGTATAAGATGTTATACACTGCATCAAGGATAGGCATGTTGACGTGACAATGACGGTTGATCTCCTTCATACACTTGGTGCCGAAGTAACCCTCTGCAATCATCTCCATCTCAATCTGGGCACTCTTAACACTGTAGCCCTTACCAATCATCGTACCAAAAGTGCGGTTACGGCTGAAATTACTATAACCCGTAACTAACAAATCTCCAAGATAAACGCTATCGTAAGCATTACGATCCAATGGATAGACAGCTGTGAGGAAACGATTCATCTCCTGTACGGCATTGGCCATAAGTACGGCTTGGAAATTGTCGCCATACTTCAGTCCGCTGCAGATACCGGCGGCAATGGCGTAGACATTCTTCAGAACGGAAGAATACTCGATACCAACGACATCGGTTGATGTCTTGGTCTTGATATAATCGCTCGACAATACATCGCAGAAGGCCTGGGCTTTCTCACGGTCGGCACAACCCACGGTGAGATAGCTGAGACGCTCGAGTGCAACCTCCTCGGCATGAGAAGGACCACCGATGCAAGCGAGATTCTCGTAAGGCACATCGTAGACCTGATGAAAATACTCGCTACATACGAGGTTTTCATCAGGCACGATACCCTTAATAGCAGTCAGTATGAATTTGTCGCGTATACGCGTCTTCAACTTCTTGAGATGACTCTTGAGGTAAGGCGAAGGGGTGACAAACACCAGTGTATCGTACTGCTGGGCAATACGGTTCAGGTCGCTATCGAAGTTGATCTCATCGATATTGAAGTGGACACTGGTGAGGTAGGCGGGGTTGTGACCCATGCGACGGAAGTCCTCGATACGGTCATCGCGACGCATATACCAACCGATATGGTGAGTGTGACTCACCACAATCTTGGCTATAGCTGTTGCCCAGCTGCCACCTCCGATTATCGCTATCCTTCCTACGTCGTACATCAGTACATTAAACGTTAAACATTAAACATTAAATGTTAGCCTTTTCGATCCAGGCGGCGACTTCGTCGACGCTTGGCTTCGCCAACTCTAGCTTGTACTTCTTGAAGATCTCGCCGAGCTTCTGCTGGAGGCCCTGGGGCTTCTCGTCCTTGATGTTTGTAATCAGGTTGAAACCTGCCTTGCGGAGTACAGGGACGATATCCTCGGGAACACCAATCTCGGCCCACTCAGCTACAGTCGACTGAGGAATCTTCTTCTCAGGCTTCATCTGTGGGAACAGCATTACCTCGCCAATAGCGAACTTACCTGTCATCAGCATTACCAGACGGTCGATACCGATACCGATACCAAACGTAGGAGGCATACCGTACTGCAGAGCGCGCAGGAAGTCATGATCGATGATCATAGCCTCGTCGTCGCCCTTGTCGGCAAGCTTCATCTGCTCGATGAAACGCTCCTCCTGATCGATAGGATCGTTGAGCTCAGAATATGCATTGGCCAGCTCCTTACCGTTGACCATCAGCTCGAAACGCTCGGTGAGACCGGGCTTAGAGCGGTGCATCTTGGTAAGTGGCGACATCTCAACAGGATAGTCGGTAATGAAGGTAGGCTGGATAAATGTGCCCTCGCAGAACTCGCCAAAGAGTTCGTCGATGAGCTTACCCTTACCCATGGTCTCGTCTACATCCATGCCCTTAGAGAGGCAGAACTGACGAATCTCGTCCTCTGTCTTGCCATCGCAGTCGAAACCGGTCTTCTCCTTGATAGCATCGAGGATAGGCAGGCGGCGGAACGGAGCCTTGAACGAGATGATGTTGCCATCGATCTCAACCTCGGGCTTGCCGTTAACGGCAGTACAGATCTGCTCAAGCATCTTCTCGGTGAAGGTCATACCCCACAGCAGGTCCTTATAGCTGACGTAGAGCTCCATGCAGGTGAACTCTGGGTTGTGAGTCTTGTCCATACCCTCGTTGCGGAAGTTCTTACCCATCTCGTAAACACCCTCGAAACCACCTACGATAAGGCGCTTGAGGTACAGCTCTGTAGCGATACGCATGTACATATCCTGATTGAGAGCATTGAAATGGGTGATGAACGGGCGGGCTGATGCACCACCTGCGATGCTCTGCAGGATAGGTGTGTCGACCTCAGTATATCCGGCATTGTCGAGAATGCTACGCATGGTGCGGATGATAGTGGCACGCTTCAAGAAGGTGTCCTTCACGCCCTCGTTAACCACCAGGTCGACATAGCGCTGACGATAGCGCAACTCGGGATCATCAAACTTGTCGTAGGCCACACCGTCCTTATACTTCACGATAGGCAGTGGCTTCAGCGCCTTCGACAACAACGTCAGCTCCTTGCAGTGGACGCTGATTTCGCCCGTCTGGGTGCGGAATACAAAGCCCTTGATGCCGATGAAGTCGCCAATGTCGAGCAACTTCTTGAAAACGGTATTATATAACTCCTTGTCGTCGCCAGGGCAGAGGTCATCACGTGTGATATACACCTGAATACGACCCTTGGAGTCCTGTAATTCTACAAACGACGCCTTACCCATAACGCGACGGCTCATCATACGGCCAGCAATGCTCACTTCGCGGGTCTCGGCATCATCCTGAAAACTATCTATAATCTCTGTCGAGAATGCGTTGGTTGGGAATTCTGCTGCGGGGTATGGATTGATGCCCATATCGCGCAACTGCTGCAGACTTTCGCGTCTGCCAATTTCTTGTTCACTGAGTTCTAAAACGTTCATATCTATCAAAAAATGTCGTAATACGTTGCAAAGGTACGAATAAGTGAGCAAAATGCAAAGGAAAAATCGTTTTTTCTTTGCTTTTTCGAGCGAAAGTGCCTTCTCCTTAGGAGAAAGTACAATAAAAAAGCGAAAAAACTTGAGAAAAGTTTTGTAGATAAAAAAATATTTACTATTTTTGTCGCGTAATACTTGAGCTAAACACATTCATTATGATTCAGAACGGTATCAAGACACGCGTTGTCGGAGTCGACATCAGTCTGGAACGAACATCGATAGGTATTGTCGATATCCGTGGAAATATTATTGCTACTGATTGCTTTGTAACATCGGAACATCCCTATATTGGCGATTACCTCACGGTACTCTGTGAGCATATCCTGAATTTGGTGGAGCAGAATGGTGGCTACGAAAGCATTCGTTCGGTAGGTATCTGCTCGCCCAGTGGTAACTATCGTACAAGTAGTATTGAGAACGCTCCGAATATGCCGTGGAAGGGTGTCATCCCCTTGGCTGCTATGTTGCGTGACCGTTTGGGAATGGCTGTAGCTCTGGCTAACAATGCCCATGCAATGGCTCTTGGCGAGCAGGCCTTCGGTGCTGCTCATGGCATGCGCGACTTTGCCGTTATTTCTATGGGACATGGTCTGGGCAGTTGCTTCTTCAGCAATGGCTTGGTACATCTGGGTAATGATGGTTTTGCTGGTGAGGTGGGTCATACGTGTTTCATTCCCAATGGCCGTCAGTGTGGCTGTGGCAAGAAGGGTTGTCTGGAAACCTATACTGCTGCCAATGGTATTGTGACAACTGCCAAGGAGATAATGGCTGAGCGCACAGAACCCTCGATGATGCGCCAGGTAGAGACGTTGTCACCCAAAATCATCCAGGAGTTCTGTGAGTTGGGCGACGAACTGGCTATCGAGACCTATCGCCGTACAGGTTACTACTTAGGTGTGGGTCTGGCTAACTATGCTTCGATACTGAATCCTGAGGCATTCATCTTTACGGGTGGTATCGCTCAGGCTGGCAAGTGGCTCTTTGAGCCAGCCAACAAGGCTTTTGAAGAGCACGTCTTCCATAATCTGCAGGGTAAGGTGAAATTCCTTGTTTCCAGTCTGGAGAACCGAACGCGTAACATGTTGGGTGCCAGTGTACTTGCCTGGGGTGTCAAAGAGTATTCGTTGTTTAAATAACCTATTTTTATTATATATAGGAGGCCTTTATGATTAACGACAAGATAAAATCCAGAGTTATAGGTATTAACGTAGATATCAATTCGACGACAGTTGCCGTTGTTGACCTGCGTGGTAATATATTGGCGCAAGACGTCATAGCTACCAAGGACTATCCCAACGTAAACAACTTTGTGGAGGCTCTCTCCGAGCGTGTTGTTATGTTGGCAGAGAATAATGGCGGTTATGAGAATATCCGCTCAGTAGGTATGTGTGCGCCCAGTTCCAACTACCTGACGGGCTGTATCGAAAACGCTTCCAATATGCCGTGGAAGGGTATCGTTCCTATAGCTGCCATGTTGCGAGACAGCATTGGTCTGGCTGTGGCATTGGGTAACGACGCTCATGTGACAGCCCTTGGCGAGTGGGCTTATGGTGTTGCTCATGGTATGGATAACTTCATTGTCGTTACCTTGGTGGGCAGTGGCTTAGGCAGTTGCGTCTTCAGCAATGGTCTGGCTCATCTGGGTAGTGATGGCTTCGCTGGCGAACTGGGACATACCTGTGTGGAAGATGGTGGTCGCCAGTGCACGTGTGGTCGTCACGGGTGTCTTGAGGAGTATGTCTCTTATCGTGGCATTGTGAAGACGGCTTATGAAATGCTGGAGGCCAGCGATGCTCCCAGTATCCTGCGTGATAAGGGTGAACTGACAATAGACATCGTTGCAGAATGTGCTGAGCAGGGTGATGCCATTGCTCGTGAAGTATGGAATCGTACAGGTGAGATGCTGGGCAGAGCCTTGGCCAACTATGCCAGCATCGTGAATCCTGAGGCGATTATCCTGACTGGCGAAATGGTTGTTTACAATCCGCTGTTATGGCCTGCTATGGAGAAGTCCTTTATGGATAATGTCTTTGGCAACATTCGCGACAAGGTGAAGGTTGTCGTCTCCAATATCGACGACCATGAGCGCAACGTACTGGGTGCCAGTGCGTTGGCATGGAAGGTTAAGGAATACTCGCTATTCAAGTAATCTTGTTTTAGTATTTGAAGCTACTGCCTCCCAGGAACTCACGCATGATGCTGGTGGGCGGTATCTCCTTGTCGCTGACGGGCAGGAAGTAGTGGATGAACTTCAGCAGTCGGTGCGCCTCACTGTATTCCGGACAGTTCTTAGGAACACTGGAGAGGATAATCTCCGCATGGGTGCGCAGTACGGCAAACTCAATGTTCAGCGCTGAGTTGAACATAGCATCGGCAGTCTCTTGGTAAGGGAATATCCACTTGTCCTCAGCCTCACAGACGTTGTTCCACTGAGCAATGGTCTCCTGAGCCGTAAAGGCTCCTTTGTTGTAGTCGCGGATGATGCGGCGCAACAGGCGATTGTCGCGTGTGGGAATCCAGTTGTGGTCATCCAGTGAGATGCTGGTCAGTGCCGAGATATAAATCTTGTATTTCAGCGAGTTCTCTATCTTCTGCGTCAGTTGTGGGTTCAGCGCGTGGATACCCTCAATGATGAGCACCGTGTCACCTGCCAGTTTCAGTTTCTTGCCGTTCCACTCGCGCTTACCGGTAGAGAAGTTATATTCCGGAATCTCTACACGTTCACCCTTCATCAGTTTCGTCAGGTGCTCTTCCAGCAATTTGTAGTCCACAGCCTCGATGTTGTCGAAGTCGTAGTCGCCATTGGGCAGTTTTGGCGTGTCCACACGGTTCACGAAATAGTCATCTGTGGAGAACGACAGCGGGCGCAGTCCGCAGGCCAGCAACTGGATGCTCAGACGTTTGCAGAAGGTGGTCTTTCCTGATGACGACGGACCCGTGATGAGTACGATGCGGATGGGATTCTCCTCAGCATGGAATCGGCGTTCAATGTCCTCGGCAATCTGCACAATCTTTTTCTCCTGCAGGGCCTCGCTGACCTGGATGAGTTCGCTGGCATAGCCCTTGAGGATGGCTTTGTTCACGTCGCCCGCATTCGACAGACGCATGATGATGTCCCATTTCGTCTTCTCAGCAAACATCCCGTAGGTCTTGGGCATATCCACCTTTTCAGCCAGTCGGGTGGGGTCGTTCCAGTCAGGCACGCGCAACAGCATACCATCGTGGTAGGGTTCCAGTCCAAACACCTTCAGATAGCCGGCACTGGGCACCAGCGGACCATAGTAGTAGTCGGCGGTGTCGCCCAGCGTATAGTAGTCGCTGTATATCTGTCCGCTGGTCTCCAGCAGTTTCACCTTGTCGGAGAATCCTCGCTCGGCAAACACACGGATGGCCTCCTCGTTGGTGGCTTCTGTGCGACGGAAGGGCATGTCCAGATTGACAATCTCCTGCATGCGCTCATAGAGTCGTTCCACATCGCCCTCAGCCAGCGACTCGTTGTTCTTTTTCTTGAAGTTACAATAGTATCCGCGCGAGATGGTGTGCTCGATGAACAGCTTCGAACCAGGGAAGAGGTCCTGTGTGGCCTTGTAGAGCAGGAAACACAGCGAGCGCACATAGACGCGGTGTCCGCTGCCTTCGCGGGCATCCAGAAACTCTACGTCGCGGTTCTGATAGACTCTGAACTTCAACCCCTGAGAGGCATTGTTCACTTTGGCCGAGACCACAGGGTAGGGGAGTTTGATGTCGTCAGCAAACTCCTGATAGATGTCCAATAGCGAGGTTCCCTCGGGGAAACTCTTAGTGACATTGTTGTTCTTGCAACGGATTTGTAACATGGTGTTGAGGATTTTTCGCCACAAAAATACGCAATTCTAATGAAATAACCAAAAAAAATGTGTATCTTTGCAACATTGATAATGAAAAATAAATGCTAGGCTTATGAAAATCGTGATACTTGATGGCTATTCAGCCAACCCCGGTGACCTGTCGTGGAAGGAACTTGAGACAATGGGTGAACTCGTAGTCTATGACCGTACAGCACCTGCTGAGACTGTGGCAAGAGCGCAGGAGGCAGACATCGTGCTGACCAACAAAGTGGTTCTTGGAAAGAAGGAGATTAACCAACTGCCCCACCTTAAATATATAGGTGTGCTGGCTACGGGTTACAACGTGGTGGATATCCCTGCTGCTCGCGAGCGTGGCATCATCGTCACGAATGTCCCTGCCTACAGCACGGAGAGTGTGGCGCAGATGGTCTTTGCCCATTTGCTGAATGTCACCAACCGCACGGAGCACTATGCCCAGCAGAACCGCCAAGGGCGCTGGACTCAGAATCCTGATTTCTGCTACTGGGACTTCCCTCACATGGAACTGGCGGGCAAGACCTTCGGCATCGTCGGACTGGGCAATATCGGACAGCGTGTTGCCCAGATAGCATTGGCCTTTGGCATGAAGGTTCAGGCCCTGACCAGCAAGACTGCGCTGCCTGCAGGCATTCAGAAGGTCTCCTTGGAGCAACTGCTCAGCACGTCAGATGTCTTGTCGCTGCATTGCCCGCTGACGGACACCACGCGCCACCTTATCAATAATGATACCCTGCGACAGATGAAGCCTTCGGCTATCGTTATCAATACGGGTCGTGGCCCACTGATTGATGATCAGGCTGTTGCCGACGCACTGGCTGAAGGTCGCCTGGCTGCCTTCTGTGCCGATGTGCTGACGGAGGAACCCCCTAAGGCAGACAATCCCCTGCTCAGTCAGCCCCACGCCTTCTTTACGCCCCATATTGCCTGGGCCTCTTACGAAGCTCGTGTCCGATTGTTACAGGTCGCCATCGGCAATGTTCGTGCCTTCCTGAATGGCCAGTCGGTCAATGTCGTCAGCTGATTTTGGTGATTAGTTCGCAAATCTGCTCCAGATAGTGGCGGTCCGTGTCGTCGAAGGTGGCCAACTGTTCACTATCGATGTCGAGCACGGCAGTCACCTGACCATCCGTGCCCACCACGGGTACTACGATCTCAGACTTCGACGCGCTGCTGCATGCAATATGCCCTGGAAACTGCTCAACGTCTGGCACAATGACCGTTTCTGCTCTCTCCCAGGCTGTGCCGCACACGCCCTTTCCGTAGGGGATGTGCATACATGCTATGGGACCTTGGAAAGGGCCAAGCACCAATTCCTTGCCGTTCACACGATAGAATCCCGTCCACCAGAATCCCATCGTCTGGTGAATGGCTGCAGCCACATTGCTCATAACGGCTATCACGTCCTTCTCGCCCTCAATCAGCGAGGCTATCTGACTTGTCAGTAACTTATATTTCTCTTCTTTCATACTTCTCGTTTTTTCTTCCAGTCAAGGAGTTGCTGGTATATTTTCCGCTTCATAATGATGCTGTTTGCACCTTTTTGAGATTTTTCTTCTGCCATATTTTACACCTTTTTGAGATTTCTTGCAAGATTTCTGTTGAAAAAGCATAAGAATTTTGATTATTTTTAAGTGAATTCAATGCTACAAACACCAATTTTGCCCATAAAGCCATCAGGCTTATCCGATTAAGCAAAATTAATATTCATTTTTCTTTTATATTGCGTACTTTGACTATCTTTGCAAATATTATCTACCCTTGAAGCAAAGAAGCAGATTGTCATGATAGCATTTATTGACACTGAGGTTAATCCGCAGACAAAGAAAGTGGCGGATTATGGAGCGATAAGGGAAGATGGTGCAGTTTTGCGCTCTCATTCCAAAGCTGACTTTGATGCCTTTGTGTCAAAGTGCGACATGGTTTGCGGTCATAATATCATAAATCATGATTTGAAATATACTTCATTGAGGGGCAATCCTACTATTATTGACACATTATTCCTTTCACCGCTGTTGTTCCCCAAACGACCTTATCACCATTTGGTGAAGGACGACAAGTTACAAGTGGACGAATTAAACAACCCCGTGAATGACTCCATGAAAGCTCGTGACCTACTAAACGACGAAGTTGCTGCATGGAACAGCTTATCACCCGGCAGACAAGAAATCTACTATCAGTTACTGTATAACAAGGACCAATTCAACGGATTTTTCAAATACGTAGGTTATACCTCGTCCACGCATCAATTATTATGGGATAGAATTTCGCAATTAATAATAAAGGAATTTAAGGGTAAAGTGTGCAGTCATGCTGACTTCGACACATTGGTCAGGCAGTATCCGATAGAACTGGCTTATAGCCTGGCCGTGATTGGTGCCGACGATGTTTACTCAATCACTCCTGCATGGGTTTTACGGAATTATCCGCGGCTAGTCAATGTAATAAATCTTCTATGCAATACATCATGTGGAAATTGCGAATATTGTCACCAGCGGTTAGATGCACTTAGTGGCCTGAAGGAATTCTTTGGCTATGATGACTTTCGAACTTTTGATGGAGTTCCAATGCAACAACAGG
>JAEEGK010002895.1_pt1 | contig 42975 bp, 30 predicted proteins | sample 8958771 | NCBI WGS metagenome assembly JAEEGK01 (sample SAMN16246547, study PRJNA631951) | gut metagenome | biome: gut microbiome; feature: rumen; material: SC-attached | host: Bos | place: Iran: Karaj | collected 2018-10
ATAGATATAAATTATATACGTGTATTTTGTAATAATTTAGAGTTGACAGCGCTACGTTTTTTTGCGTAAGCTAAAATATGACTCAAAATATTGTAAAAATTTACTGATCACTGTCGGTTTTAACTTTTTAACTGTCTTATATCTTTTGTTTTATTCGGTTATTAAATTATTCTATCTCTATATTGTTAGTATATTATTCTTTTATTGTATTATATATTTAACTATAAAATTTTTATCAAAAGTGTTGTTTTTTTTAATTAGTTTATGTCTTAATTATTCCATAAATCAATTCATAAAATATCCCGCATCTAAGTAAGATAGTTCTGAGTTATGGATTATTCCTCAGGATAAAGATTTTTTAATTCCTTCTGGGCTGAGATTATTTTCTCTAAACGCCGGCGGTTGAGTTCTGTTGTGATTGCCGCTCCCTTGAAGCCGTCATTAAGAACTTCCTGATTCTTTATGGTAGCAGCCCTCATCAGAATAAAGTTAAGGAAGTAATCTCCCATAAACGGAGTTTTAATCTCCCCGGCACGTCCGAAATAATCAGCTCTGATGCACTGACCGATGACGGCAGTCATAAGCGGGTTTTTATAGGAGCCGGAATTTAAAAATAGTTCATTTATTTCTTGAGGATCCCTGTTCAGCATGCTGTTATAGAAATGGTATCTGCTGATAATTAAGGCGAGTTTTATATATGCCTTAGGGGCTTTTATTCTTTCGCAGAGTTTTTTTACCAACGGTTCTCCTTCATGACGATGTCGGTGTTCTGAAGGTGTGTCACTTCTGAACTCTACGATTTTTCCGAGGTCATGAAGCACCATGGCAAATCTGGTGACAGGGTCACGGGTAAGGGCGGTAATTTTTCTGAGAGTGAGCATGGTGTGGGCAAAGCAGGTGCCTTCAGGATGATAAACAGGATCCTCGTTAAGATATCGTAATTCATCAAGCTCTGGCATGATTACTTTGAGAGCGCCGGTTTCAGCAAGATATTCAAAATACTTTTCCGGATTTCTAGTCTTAAGGGCTTTTTCAGTTTCGAGCCAGATTCTTTCAGCAGTGAGATATGCAAGTTCCCCGTCATCCACAATCCTGCGGCAGAGATCTGTGGTTTCAGGGGCAACTTTGAATCCTAAATGATATAAAGAAGCCAGAAATCTTGCTACTCTGAGGACTCTCAGGGGATCTTCTGTAAAGGCGTCGCTTACATGCCGGAGAATTCGTTTTTCAATATCGAGCATCCCATGGCATGGATCAACATAGCCTCCGTTTTCATCCTGAGCAATGGCATTGATTGTTAGGTCTCTCCTTATCAGGTCTTCTTCAATGGGAATATCGGGAGAAAAGTCGCAGATAAAGCCGGTATAGCCGTGTCCTTTTTTTCTTTCTGTTCTTGCGAGAGCGTACTCCTCATGTGTCTTCGGGTGCAGAAATACCGGAAAATCCCTCCCCACACACTGATATCCTAGTTCTGTCATTTCCTCTGGAGTCGCCCCGGTGACGCAGAAATCCCTGTCTCCAGGTTTTAAACCAAGTAATCTGTCTCTTACTGCTCCGCCAACCAGATAAACCTTCATGACCGTTTCTCCTCTATTATGCTGTATTGATTACCACTGTCACATATAAACAGCCCTAAGCTTTTTTATTTTATAATATCAGTGTTTGCTCATAATTTTTTCGGACTCTTAAGTTTGTTTTATTACCGCTTTGCTATATACTTTGTGCATATCTTTGGCGGATACGTAATGATAGCATATATCTATGTTTAAGTATTTTCCTGTGACAACAGACTGTTTTCATCCATCCTGTGAAATTTTTTAATGTTTGGCCAATCCCCTCATTTTTCAGAAAAAGGCATTATAAATGGTGGTGGAGATAAATAGCTTTAAAGTTAAAATGCTAAGTTTTTGTTAAAAAATCTATTAGGTGATATTATGTAACCGTTTTTGGCAATGGTTGTTTTTTTTAGTTCTGGTTTTTTTCTATGTATAAGAACTTTTTTGGTTTAAGTGAGGCTCCTTTCAGCATATCTCCTAATCCGAAGTTTTTCTACCTGAGTAAGCATCATCGGGAAGCTCTTTCCATGCTCAAGCATGGAACTAATGAAAGCGGAGGTTTTATTGTTTTTACAGGTGAGGTTGGAACCGGTAAAACCGTAATACTGCGCACTATGATGCAGGAGATTGATGACAGCATCGATCTAGCTGTTATTTTTAATCCGGCTCTCTCTCTTATTGAACTTCTTGAAACCATCTGCCATGAGTTTCATATTGATTTTGAAGAAGGCTCATCTAAAAGAGTTCTGCTCCAGAAAATCAGTGATTTTCTGACCGAGGGCTATAAAAAAGGGCGCCGGGCTCTGTTGATGATTGATGAAGCTCAGCATTTAAGTGACGATTCCATTGAGCAGGTTAGACTTCTCACCAATATAGAAACAGATAACACCAAGCTTCTGCAGGTTATTCTGGTAGGACAGCCTGAATTGCAGCAGAAGTTCCGCCAGCCTCATATGCGACAGGTGGCCCAACGAATTACGGCGAGATTTCATCTGCTGCCTTTGTCCATTTATGAAGTTGATTCCTATGTGAGATTCCGTATGCAGTCTGCAGGGTGTCTGCAGGTTATATTCAACCACGGAGCTATTAAGGAGCTTTACCGGGTATCAGGAGGTATTCCCCGTATCATTAATGTCTGCTGTGACCGGGCGCTTCTCGCTGCCTATGTTGACCATTCGCATTTTGTGGAACGCCGTCACATGGTTCAGGCTGTGCATGAGGTAATGGGAACTAGAAGCTTTGTCAGCAGTATGCAGGAATATCTGCTTTCCGGCAGGTTTATGGGATCGTGTGCAAAACTTATAACCGGAACAGTACTGGCTGCGGTTACCGGTTTAACCGCAGGCTATATGGTTTTTCATAAAAATGATGCTGAGATGAAATTAGCTCTTATAGAAGTTCTGAAAAATGATCCGGATATTACCGGTTTCAGAAAATCCATTCAGAAGATTAATGCAGATCGCGGAGCTATAGAAACTGCCCGTCGTGAGCAGACCCGCTACCGTACAGATATACTCAATAGTACCTTTGAAGAGGAGACATGGAAAAAACTTCTCAGGGAGTGGGGCTTTGCTAATGCCACTGGAGAGATTTCCAGAGATTGTGACTATCTTTCAGGAAAAGGATACCGCTGTTTTGCCGGTAACGGTAACCTTAATGAACTGGAAAAGTACAATGTTCCGGTAGTACTGTCTCTTCTTGATGATAAATTAAGACCATTTTATGCCGTGCTTCTGAAGCTTAATGACAGATACGCCCGGCTTCTTATTAATAATCGTGAATGGATTGTCACCAGAGATTTTTTAAATGGTGCCATGGAGGGAAGTTACAGGCTGATATGGCCTCTGCCTAACGGCGAGGATAAGGTTAACCGGTACAGTAATCCAGCGGTGCAGACTGCTCTTTTTGATATGTTGAACCGCTATGAGAATACTGATACCTATGTTTTCAACGGTTATGATAAAACCATGCAGAACCGAGTGAAGAACTTCCAGGAGAATAATGGTCTGTCTCCTGACGGTATGGCTGGAATTGATACATTGTGGGCTCTTCTTCCTTATGCTGAAACCAGTCATCCTCTTTACGAGGAGTACATAGCTGAGGCGGATTATCATCGAGAAGAGGAGAGTGCTCAGGATAGAGAGAAAAGTCAGGATGAGGAACTGTCAGTTTCTGGATTTGCTGATACCGGGTATGTTGATGCAGATAACAGAGATAATGAAATTTTAAAAAATAATCACATGTCTGTTCCGGAAATTGAAGATGCTCTGAATACTGATGATAAGTCTTCCTTAAAACTGGGTGCAGAGGCCAATCATTCTACGGCCGATGATGATAATAATAAACAGATCCGGAAAGTTGGTAATAATAAACGCAAAAATTCTGAAAATGTAGAAAACGGTAAGGATTCTGCATCACCTGATACTCTTTCAGATAAAGATATTGAAGACGCTCTGTTAGGCAACAGTGAATCTATGTAGCCATGAATAGTTCATGATTTTAGCCCGTTGTAAAAATACCGGCTGACTGAAAGTAGCCGGTACTTAAAAACGAGTTTTTAATACTATGTGAATGCATAATGGCTGAGGCTAATTCCGGTTATTCACAAAATCCCCGGTACCTGAATAAGTACCGGTATTTTTTTAAGACAGAAAGAATTGTATTTCGGAATAGGATGAATGAGAATTTAATCGGATTCTATAACCAGAATTTTCAATGATTCTGTGTTTAATAAAGATTATAGTAATGAAGACATTGCAGTTTTCTTTACATGTGAATTAATAATCATATTTTTGGTTTTTTTCTATATTTAGGGTAAAATATACCAAATTTTTTATTATTTAATAAAGATATCCAGATATATAAGGAATATTCCATGCGTACATATAAAGAACTTATTGTCAGCAGTGCCATTGCTTCTCTGGTTGCCTTGTCTTCAACAGCGGTAGCCATTGAATTAACTGAAGTAGGTTCTGGTAAAATTGAGAACATTAATATCCCGAAGGATCAGAATACCGAAGAAACAGTTCAGAATACTCCGACCACGCAGAAAAGTGCTGCTGATGCAGCAGGGGCAGCTGAAAGTGCAGCTGTTCAGAAATCTGTAAAGACTGAAGATAATTCTCAGACCTCTCAACCGGTCAGAACCTCAGGAGGTAAAAAGACTGCTTATATTTCTGATGATGCTAAAGTATGGGCAACCAGAGGTCCTGGTAAGCAGTACAAGCTGAGCGGTCAGATCCGTATCGGTGAACGGGTGGAATTCCTTTCAGAAAGAAATGATTATGCTGAAATCCGCACTCCTACAGGCAGTGTAGTGTGGGTGCCGAAAAGAGAAATTCAGTTTGAAGAAAGTAATCTTTATAAGGTGACAAGACTTTCTCAGGAAAACACTGAGCTTAAATTCAAGCTTGATAACATCGATTCTGAAACCATACGCGACCTCAAAAAGGCTACTACTGAACTTGAAGCTCTGCGCAAGGAACATGATGCTTTAAAGAAGGCTCATGAAGAAATGGAAGAACAGATGAAGGAAACCACTGAGCTTAATGAGGAACTCAAGGGACGTCTGGAGACCAAGGATCTTGATAAGCAGTTGAAGTGGTGGACCCGCGGCGGTATCATTGCTCTTTCCGGGGCTCTTGTCGGGGTGATTCTGGTTTATCTTCCAAGACCTCGCCGTCGCAACCGTCGTTACTACTAATTGAAAATTCAGGAAACGTATTGCATTTTTCCTGAATAAGTTTGTTTTAAGAGGAAAATACGTTGTATTTTCCTCTTTCTCATATCAGGATGACTCTTTTCCTTCACCAAAGTTGTTCCGGTAGTTTCCGGAGAAGTGATCCGGAATTATTTCCGGTTATCCTCCATGGCGGTGACACTGAAACTCTGCCCCCCGATACGCATGATGACGTATCTGTCGGCTATTTTTAAAATATCCAGATTTTTAAATCTGCCACCTTCTTTTATTACGTTCCCGTTAAGGGTAATGCTACGTTTGGCGGCATCTGTGGAGTAATTGTGTGAGGAGTAGATAAAAGGGGGAATTCTGCTTCTGATATCCTCTGGCAGTGAACTGATATCCATAGCTTCGCCGGCACCATGGTTCTGTTTGGGTTCATTCAGATTAAATCTTAAATCACCGCTGTTGGTGTCTGTTACCGCTTCGTTAAAGATTTCCTTAAGATCCTTTTTTACCACTTTCCTTTTTTCTGTTGCCGGCGTGGTATTTCTAGAAAATGCGTCACTTTCGTTACCGGTAGAGCCTCCGTGCAGAGCCTGATTTATTCTGGCAACATCTTCATCAATGCTGCTGTCTGCTGATGATGGCTGATTTTCAATGCGGTTGCCGGTTTTTCCACTGCTACTGCCGGTTCCGTTGTCATATACGTATTCATACTGTCGCTCATTCATATCGGCAAGATGCTTTACGTTGAATTCGTGCGGTTTTGAAGGCTCTACATACGGGTAGTTGCCACTGTCATCTAAAGTGAGCTCCTTTTTAATGGCGGAGAGCTTTTTATCAAAGCTGCCGATAATATTCTCCTTCTGTACGGCTACGGCATTATCAAGTCTGTATTTTTCATAATAATAACAGCCGGCAAAACATGCTCCCGCTATAAGGAGAAGCATAGCCGCAAAGAGAATACGTCCTTTTCTGAATCTGGCTTTTTCAATAGCCATGGCTTCTGTAAGGGCTGAGCTGTTTTCAATCTTTTCTGCATCTGAAAAAAGTGACATTTGGAGAAATCCTTAATAACCTGATAATTATTTTTTATACAAGAGATTCAGAATGTTATGAGTTTAATGTATTGATAATGGATAGTCAAAGAATGATTGAGACAAACGGCAGATTAAACTGTTGGTGATACATCATCAAATTGGAGAAAACAGTGAATGATGCTATTGCTGTTTTTTTAGTATTTTCGAAATAAAACAAAGGTATTTTTCCCTCTGTCAGAGGGAGTGAAATTACATGCGATTATGCAGGTAGTATACTGACAGACGACGGGCGACTTCTAAAAAAGCTGGTAATTCCCATGAAAAAATCATCTGAAACCAAAAAAGAATCCAGGGAGTCCCGGCTGCTTTTAGAAGGCTTTATTGCTTGCTATATATACCTCCCCGGGAGGTTATTCTCCTCCCGGCCACGCCTAGCGGGTGGCTATCTAGAAGAGTACGGCTGTTAACATGGCATGATCCTTACTTTACTATTTACCTACAGTATCTTTGATGATATCGATAAGATCCTTGCAGTCACTGACATCCTCCGCTGTTTCGATAATGTCATCAACCTTTGATGCAACATCGCCGATTGTTTCACTTACGCTGTCACATGTATCAGATACAAAATCACAAAAATCGTCAAACCAGGACATATTTCATTCTCCCAAAGTCAGTTGCTGTTACTTATAAAAGCTCTCAAATTCTTAATCATTCAGTTTATCCCGAGAGCCGGAACCTGCCGGCTCCGGAACCCGCTGACGCCGGTAACTTCTCAGAACCATTCCCATGGAAGCGGGATTTTAGGAAGAGGGAGTTTCGGTAAAGGAAGGTCCGGCTTCGGAGGTTGCATATAGCGGGATTTATTTATTATGTTGTTCATGTTTTTTTCCTTACGTTGTATAAACTATGCCTATATTTTCTCTTATTTACAAAAGCTCGAGGATTACCACCATGGTAACGTTTTAAAATTAAAGTAAATTTTGCCCTTGTACGGTTATGTTATCTTCAATGATAGTAATAGACTTAATCCTATAGGTTTTGTTGCTGTAAGTAATGTGTCAATTGTTTATGGATGTATATTTCTTTAAGGTTGAGTATTTTTCGATTGTATATTTCACGTAATAGTTAATATCCATTTTCATGAGTTTTGAATTATGGTTTTTACTAAGGGGTAAAGTGTGGCTTTTGGGATATATGTATTTCAGAAATAATGATGATAGGGTTTTAAAAGAGAGACATACCGGCTCTGATTCGATTAAATCCGGCTGAAACTGATAAAAGACAGCCGGTATTGAAACCGGCTGTCTGAATAGTTGGCTGATGGTTAAACGGACTGATTATTCAGTAATACCGTCTATTTGTTTTTAGGTTTACTGGGCGTAATAAAGCATCAGTTTAAATATATAGTAGAACAGAATGGAGAAGAACGCTCCCGCTGGGAGTGTCACCACCCATGAAACAATGATGTTTCTGACTATATTCATATTAATGGCGGCGATACCTCGGGCGAGGCCTACCCCCATAATGGCTCCAACCAGAGTCTGGGTTGTGGATATCGGCAGTCCGGTACCTGAGGCAATTACCACGGTGCTTGCGGTTGCAAGCTGAGCGGCGAAGCCACGGCTCGGAGTAAGAGCCGTAATACCGGAACCAACTGTACTCATAACCTTATAGCCGAAGGTGGCAAGACCTACAACCATACCGACAGCGCCTAAAGGAAGAATCCAGTTAGGCATGGCGATATCGGTTGAAGCGTTTCCTCCGTTCGAGAGAATTGTGGCTACAGAGGCTAAAGGTCCGATAGCGTTGGCTACATCATTTGAACCGTGTGCGAAAGCCATGGAGCATGCAGTCATCAGCATCAGTACGGAAAAAACTTTTTCCACGTTGATGTAGTGTTTTTTAAGCTCAAGGGTTTTGTCGAACTTCTTGTAGGCTAGAATAATTCTGGAGACAACTGCCAGAATCATGGCAAGGATAATACTGAGAGCCCAGCTTTCCTGTGCTGAGAGTTCTATGTTTACGTGTTTAAGTCCCTTTTGCATGGTGACAACACTGATGGTGAGAATAGTCAGGAAAACGTAGTAGGGGGCGATGCGTTTGGCATGTTTCAGAGGGTGGTAGCGCCAGAAGATAAAGCGCTGAATATGCAGGAAAAGTATGAAGGCCAGAATTCCCGCAATGGCCGGGGTGATGATCCAGGAACCTACTATTCCGGTGAACATGCCCCAGTTAATGGAGGAGAATCCGGTACTTACTATGCCGAATCCCACGATGGCTCCTATAATGGAGTGAGTTGTGGAAACCGGCCAGCTGAAGTAGGATGCAAGAACCAGCCACAGACCCGCCGAGAGCATTGAGCTTATCATTCCGATAACCAAGTCTTCTGTGGCTATCTGAGCCGTACTGCTGATAACCCCGTCCTTTATGGTGGATACCACCTCACCGCCGGCAAAAAAAGCACCGGCAAATTCAAAAATAATGGCAATTATTATTGCTGAGCGTACCGTCAGAGTCTTTGTACCGACTGATGTTCCCATGGCATTGGATACGTCATTAGCTCCGATTCCCCATGCCATAAGAAACGCAACGGCGGCAGCAAAAGTAATAATTACGCCACTGTGTGCTAACAGAAAATCCATTAGTTGTTATTCCTTATGATTTTGTTACCATGAGTTCAAGTCTGGAACCTACTCTCAGAGCCTGGTCGGCAAGATCTCCCACCTTTTCCAGAATCTTGTAGAGGAATATTGCATCTATAGGATTCAGTTCCTTTTCTCTGATGAACACCTTTCTGCGGATAGCTATCTGCATGTGGTCGGTGTCATCCTCAATGATGTTGATTTCCTTGACCATACCCTGAATCAGATTCAGTTCTTTGCCGCGGAATCCGCTTTCCAGTAAATCTTCAAGCTCATTTATGATTTTTCTAGCCAAGTCCACCGCCTCAATACTTCTTCTGAGGTAATTTATAAAATCATCCTCTATGTCCTTAGGGATGTTCATCTGACGTCCGAGAATAAGTCCGGCAATATCTCTGGCAATATTGGCAATCTTGTCCTCCTGAGTGACAAGCTCAAGGAGATAACTGCGGTCAACCGGCATAAAAAGAGAGTTAGGCAGATTGATACGGATATCTTTCTTGATAACATCTGCAGCTCTTTCGTAGTTGCAAATACACTGCTGTTCCTCAGTAGCTTTGTCCCAGTTGTCGGAAAAGACATTTTCAAAGAAGGGGATGAGGTGATGACAGCACTGGTAGATGTTTTCTATGTGGTTGTAGAGTGGTTTAAGAGGTGATTTTGCAAAAAGACTTAAAAAATTAACCTGCATATAGTTACTCTTAAGATGTTGTGAAAACTTGAATATATTTTACTTTAAAGTGTGATAATACTCAAGAAACATTGAATTTTCTGAAAAGAAAGCAATTGAAACATAAAGTTTTTTCCACCTGTTTTCCGGCAGTCAGATAAACTATACAGAGTCTGTCCGTTACCTTTTTATTTCCGGAGGGCAAGGTGACCGAAGGCCTTGTAGAAAAACGTGCGGCTACGCATTAAGAAACCGGATAAGGGAATCTTTATGCTTTCAGAAATACCTGATACTAAAAGCAGGCTGAAGCAGACTTAAGAGCCGGATCATGCAGAACAGGAGCGGAAATTACCGGATTGAATATCGTCGCATGATAATCATCTGGTGGAATAAGTACCAGACGGACATTTCAGAACATATTAAGTTAAAAAGCAGGACTGATACCTTGAGTAACGAAATTGAAGTAAAGCTGATGGCAGAACCTCTGCCTGGCAGTGAGGCCGTTGATGCTGAAATGATAAAGCGTCATATCTCCGCAGTGCTTAACGCTAAGGGAGCCTTTATTTTAAAATCATCAGAAAAGACGCTTAACAACAGTTATTACGATACTGAGAACCAGGATCTCTACAGATCCGGTATAGCTCTCCGGGTAAGAGTTACCAACAGTTATGTAGAGGCGACCGTAAAAACCCGCAGACAGAGTACAGGAGGTATTCATATTCATCCGGAATACAATGTTGACCTGACAGCTAAACCGGATGTTCCCCGGCTGGATTTATTCCCTGAGGAGATTTTTTCCGGGCTCGACAGGGATTTTCTCCAAAGTCATATCTATGAGAATATGGCCCAAAGTTGCATAAGGCAGATCTGGCTGGTACAGTACCGAGGTGGTGAGGTTGAGATAAGCTATGACAGAGTAACCTATAAAACAGCTGCCGGCTGTGATGTCAGTAGTCAGGAAATTGAGCTTGAGCTTAAAGAAGGATCCACGGAAATTCTGAAGGAGCTTACAGAAAAGCTTATAGATGGTATTTATGAGGAAAATCTTCTGTCTCTGCGTCTTGAAAGCCTCAGTAAAATGCATCGAGCTGCCGTTTATGCCGGTATTTCATCTTTGGAAGTGCCCAAAACATGCGAGCTCATGCCGGTTCCGGTTATTGATGAGAAAATGATGCTTGATGCCGGTGCCATGGAAAACACTTTAAAGAACATAAGACATAATCTGTCTCTTATGGGCAGAGCTCTGAGTATTTTTTATCTCGGTGAATATGGACGTACTGATAAAACAGCACTTGATGCATACTGCTTTATCAGGGAGGCTGTCAGACAGATGGCGGATGTACCGCTTAATCTTCTTGCGGTTCTTGAAAACAGGAGCGGGTTGTGTATGGCAACTGTCGGACTTCTGCAGAGCATCGCCGGAGAATATGCCTACAGCGGGATGTCCAGAAGTCATGATAATGATGGAAATACTCTTGATGAAAAGGAGTCAGTGATGGCGGCGGAAGCAACTCTTACCCATATGTTCACCTCAAAGGAACTTTTAAGACAGCTTCTTGAGTTTAATTTTAACGGCCTTAAGGATGAAAAGCTATGAATTACACTGAGAGCATGATTAAAGAGGCTGACAAGGCAATGAGTCTGCTTAAGGCCAAGGCAGAACCGGAGCAGATGAGTAAAATAGCCACCATAGAAGATGATTTATACCGTTCTTTTGCTTTAAGTGATTTTGTGGCGCGAACCTTTGCCTCCAAACCTGATATGCTCTGCCGGATTATCGACAGCGGTGAGTTTGAATCATCAGACCGTCTTCAGGATTATGCTACTGAGCTGGATGCTCTTTATAGGGATGTCCTTGATGATAATACGCTTAAAAGAAAGCTGCGTCATTTTCGTAATGAGAAGCTTGCAGTCATAGCATTAAGACAGCTTTGCGGTAAATCTGATCTTGCTGAGGATTTTATGCATCTTTCCGGACTTGCCGAGCTTATTATCGTTAAAACTCTTGATTATCTGTATACTCGATGCTGCCAGACCATGGGGACGCCTTATTCCGATGACGGTGAACAGCAGAGGATGCTGGTAATCGGTATGGGGAAACTAGGGGGAAAGGAGCTTAATTTTTCCTCAGATATTGATTTAATCTTCTGTTATCCGCACCGGGGAGAAACCAGGGGTACCAGACGTCCTATTGACAATCAGGTGTTCTTTACAAGACTTGGACAGCAGCTTATTCAGATTCTGGATCAACAGACTGTTGACGGTATCGTCTACCGGGTGGATATGCGTCTGCGGCCCTTCGGGGATAGCGGCCCTCTGGTAAGCTCATTTGCTGCTTTGGAGGATTATTATCTCAAACATGGAAGATCATGGGAGCGTTATGCCATGGTGAAGGGCCGGGTGCTTGGGGAAAAGACTCCGGAATCCGTGGAGCTTGATAATATGCTGCGTCCTTTTGTCTATAGACGCTATCTCGATTTTGGGGCGATCGAGTCATTAAGAAAAATGAAGGCTATGATTGAGGCTGAAGTTCGTCGCCGTCAGCTCCGGGATAATTTTAAGCTTGGTGCCGGAGGTATCAGAGAAATCGAATTTATCGCTCAAGTCTTTCAGCTGATGCGCGGCGGTCGTATGGTCCCTCTTCAGGAGAGAAATCTGTTGAAGGTTCTGGAAGCTTTGAAGCATAACAACTGCATTACCTCTGATGTCTATGATCTTCTTAAGCCGTGCTATGAGTTTCTCCGCTGCACAGAAAATGTCGTGCAGGAAATTAATGATGAACAGACCCAGACCCTGCCACAGTCTGAACTTAACCGGGAACGTTTGGCTCTAGCCATGGGATGTGAAAGCTATGATGTCTTTTATGAGCGTATTACTTCGGTTCTGGAAAAGGTACATAATGAGTTCTCTCTGCTTATAAGTGATCCGGAATCGGAGAACGCTGAGGAGGATCCGGTATTTTCTGATCTGTGGCTTTTGAATCTCAGCTGTGAGGAAATAAAGGAGATTCTGGTAAAACAGTTTAAGGATCTGTCTCAGATTGACCTTCTGGCTGAAGAGATTAAGCTTTTTAAGGATGAATGTGCCAATAAACCGATAGGACCGAAGGGCAGGGCGATTTTAAACAAGCTGATTCCTTATCTTTTTAACAGCTTTGCCATGATGAAGCATGGTACTGCCACCACCTTTAAGCGTGTAGCGAAACTTCTTCTTACTATTTGTCTGCGTACCACTTATATGCAGCTTCTTCAGGAGAATCCTCAGGCCTGTGACCAGCTACTGAAGCTTTGTTCTGGAAGTGAACTGATTACAGCACAGCTTACGGAGCATCCGGTGCTTCTTGATGAGCTTCTGATGCCGAACAGCCTCTATAAACCAACCAGTCCTAACGAGTATTCCCGTGAACTGCACGAGTTTATGCTGCGTGTGGAAAGCACGGATCTTGAGCATCAGATGGAAAGCTTAAGACAGTTCAAGCAGATTCAGCTTCTGCGTATATGCGCAGCTGATTTGGTCGGGGCACTACCTCTTATGAAGGTGAGTGACTACCTGACATTTCTAGCGCAGGCCATATTGAATGAGGTTGTGAACATTACTTGGAATCAGCTGGTATCAAAATACGGTCTGCCGCATAATGCCGTAAAGCACGGAGACAAGGGAATATGCGTTATAGCCTACGGTAAGCTCGGAGGCATAGAACTCAGCTATGGTTCCGATCTGGATCTTGTGTTTCTCTGCGACGGAGATCTGGAAGGAGAAACCGATCATCCTGAAAGACCGATTTCCGATCGCATGTTCTACGGCCGTTTCGCCCAGAGACTGATGCATTTATTCAGTACCAGACTTTCGTCAGGCGTTCTTTATGAGGTTGATGCCAGACTGAGACCGGAAGGGGAAGCTGGTCCTTTAATCTGTTCCATTACCGGCTATGAGTCCTATCTTCATAACCGGGCCTGGACATGGGAGTTACAGGCTCTGGTGCGTGCCAGAGCAGTTTTAGGGCCGGAAAGACTGGTTTCACGATTTAATGCGATAAGAAATGACGTACTGCGCAAATCCCGTGATGCTGAAAAGCTCCGTGAGGAGGTGATTGCCATGCGGGTTAAGATGTGTAACAGTCTTATTCGTGGCCCTAAGGAGGCTTTTGATACCAAACAGGGCGAGGGCGGTATGACTGATATCGAGTTTATTGCCCAGTATCTTGTTTTGGCTAATGCCCCTTTGCACAGTGATTTTGTGCTCTGGTCTGATAATGTGCGTATCTTTGAGGAATGTGCCCGTTTGGGAATTATCAGTGATGATGATAGTAAATGTCTTATCAATGCCTATCTGGATATCAGAGCCATGTATCACCATCATTCCCTGCTTGGTTTGAGCAGGGTATATGACGGTCATAAGCTTGATGAACAGAGAAAAGGGGTGATTGATTTGTGGCACAAGCTGGTGCTTAAGGACTATGTCACGACAGTACAGTAAAGGTTGCTTTTTGATATAGATCAGGATTTTCTGTAATAAATTAAAAGCCGTAAAATCAGATTGCAGTGCGTCTGGTTATACGGCTTTTTTATGTGAAACCCTAGTTTTACAGGAATGTATGCTTTGAGCTCAGATGTTGTGGTATCTGTCGGAACCGTCCGGAGTTGTCTTGAAACGGCGGTGGAGCCACATATACTGTGGCAGAGCATCGCTAATCATTTTTTCAACTGCCTGGTTACAGGTTAGAGCATCCTCATAGTCATTTCCCTTCGGGAAATCCGGGAGAATATCTTTAACCACCAGTCTGTATCCCTTGAATCCAGGTAGACGGATACTGTATGACGGCTGAACAACAGTGTTCTTTACTTTGGCAAAGCCGGCAGTACCTGTGACCGTAGCTGCATCCTTAACTCCGAAGAACGGTGCAAATACATGTGGCAGACGCTGGCCATAGTCCTGATCAGGAGCATACCATATCGGCAGCCCCTTTATTAATGCCTTGACAATCGGTCTTACTTCCTTGCGGTCAACTAGATAAAGATTTGATCTGGTGCGCCCCTTTACCTGCATGTATTCCATAACCGGATTGTCATTCGGACGGTATACTCCGACTCCTTTTTTGATGTTGGTACCGTAGATTCTAGCCATGAGCTCTAAAGTTACGAAATGACAGGTGAGAACCACAATACCTTTTCCTGATGCGGCAAGTTCCTTTGCTTTTTCAAGTTCCTCAGGATCAATGTGTACCAGCTTCTTTAAACGCCATTCCGGCCAGTACCAGGCCATTCCGGTTTCAAAAATACCCATACCGCAGTTGGCAAAATGTTCAGTAGTGAGCTTTTTAATCTCCTGATCACTCATGTCAGGAAAAGCCAGACGGAAGTTCTGTTCACTGATACGGCGTCTTCTGGGAACAATGAACATGCTAATGTATCCCATGATTCTGCCAATGGTCATGAATACAGGATACGGAAGCCATAGAACCGATCTTAAAACCCACGACGCCAGCCATAAGTGCCAGTATTTCGGTTTCAGCATTTCAGGGGTGATGTGCGGGTCTGTCTGGGCCTTGGAATGATACTTTTCTTTAACGGCTCCGCCGTTGGACTGCTGACTGCCGGTGGCGGTTTCAGTATTATTAGAGGAATTGTTATTCATTTTAAATTTATATTAGGTTTATAAGTAAAAAAATATGACCGGTATCAGCCACGGTTCCTGTATAAAATGGTGCCTGGGATTTTTCCAGAGAAAATGCGGATCTCTTGGCATCTTTATAATTACGGGCAACGGCATCCTGTGACGGCACGTTCCGGGGAAATGCTGCTACATTTCGCCATAAATGCGGAAAATGTGCCGGACTGTATTTGATTCCGGCTGTATATTTTCAATCTATATAAATAATTATACCTAAATATTATTTGATTTTGTACAATCGTCTCAGTGGAAAGAATACAATAATTACCACAGGTGCATAACTTAACCGGCACTTGATGTCTGCATGATTTGTAATAATATCCGTTAAATGTGCTTGAGTGCCTGTTTAATTGAAGGTTTTGTAAAAAGATTTAAGATGTATGAAATGTGTAAAGCTTAAAATATATCCTAAGGGATATGGTCGTGAAATATACAGAGTGATAGCGGTTGATCCGAAAAAATTAACTTTTAATGATTTAAAGGCATACATGATACATACCTTTGATCTGGACACGTTTAGTCACTTATATGAATTTGTTTATAAGGCTGCATATGTAAGAAACAATGCTCTCACTCATTGTGAGGACGAAACAACTATGGATGAAAGAGTTTTTGATTCCCCTCTTCCAAAAACTTTTTACTTTCATTACGATTTCGCTAAGGATTGGTATTTTGCCATTAACATCATGAGCAGCATGGAGGAGGTTGATTTGCATAAATCTTCATACAAGGAGTTAAAGAGTAAAGGTGAATTTGTCGAATATTCCGGTAATGGTTGGGATTTTAAGTAAGTAACTGAATATAATTGAATACCGGTAAATTCTGATCAGCCGGACACGTCTGCTCCCGGTTTTTTACGTCTGGTTTCATGATTTTCCCGTTGACGGTTTGTGTTCATTGAGTGGTAAAGTTTTTTAATTTCTGAGAATAACTGTGATATCTTAAATTATTTCCAGATAAGCTCTGGATTGAGCGTATTAAAGCTTAGAGCTGTACTTTTTTATTTTTCTTTCTATTTTGAATCGAATGATTCAGTAGTGTGGCGTTAAGGTTTATCCTGAGAAAAAAGTACATGTGAAAAATGCTCCGGCAGGAGGGCTTATTTTAAAAGTCCTGCCGGAAAGCTGCTGACAGCTTATTTTAATGAATTCTTTTTGGCGGCGGCACGAAGATGAAGAGTCATGTATTTATTAAAGGTGTACATGGCCGTGCATGATGAAATGGTAAGACCTATCTTCCCGTCAAGAAAACCGAGTTGCAATACGTACTGTCTGAAAAAAGCGAAGGCCCCTTTTATAAATGGAGTGATAAAGCAACATCCTTTATTTTTTTTTGCCAGTCTGTCGGCAGCCCACAAATCGGCGTACTTGATCTGTTTATTCTGCAGATCAATGTAGTCAGCGTAAGTGTAGTGGAGAAGACTGTTTTTAGAATTTATAATTTTTGTGCCTTCAGGAGTCAGCAGTTTTTCATGAACCTTGCTGTCATTGTAAGTAGTATAGAGGCGGTTATGTACGCGCATGACCCGATCTGGAAAATATCCGCAATGACGCACTCTGATCCCGAAAACATGGTTGGCTCTCGAAATATTGAGAATCTGATTGTTTTCAGCTCCAGAGATGAATTCCTTTATTTCTTTTCCGAGTTCCGGAGTTATTCTTTCGTCGGCATCAAGCCATACACACCAGTCACAGGTGGCGAATTTTTGGGTTTTCTGCCGGTGAATGCCGTATCCCTGCCAGTCGGTGTCTGTATATACTTTAGCCCCGAGACTTTCGGCTGTTTCTTTGGTTCTGTCCGTGCTGGCACTGTCGAGAAGAATGATTTCGTCGGCGATGTCCTGTAACGATTTGATACACTCTCCGATATGTTTCTCTTCATTATGGGTGATTATTAAGGCAGATAATGTAGACATTGAAATCCCTTGTTCATACTGTGTTTTTTAACCGGTGTACATTGTTTTTCTGATGCGGAGATTATGAAGAATGAAAGATTATCATCATGATTCCTTCTCCGGCGGAAAAACTCACCACAGGTTTCGAAATTGATACTGTGATTGGTGACATTATAGGATATTTGTTGCGGATATATGTAAAAAAACACTTTTTTTCCAAAAAAACGACGGATTCTTTCCAGTGATAAAAAATGATGAATCGGAGTATTGTTTAGGCAATAAAGACTGAAGGATGATATACTTGTCAGTATATTCAGGCCTGTAAGCGGATATTTGATCCATTAACTGCCGGATTGCATGCGGGCAGGTTCCACAGGTGTACATAAATCGTCACCGGACTTAGTACAACCGGTTTGCATATTAGGAGCTTAATGTTATGGCTGGTGAAAAAGAAAAACTTATTGATGAAATATTTGGTATGGTGACTGATACCCTGTCAGGAAAAACCGTTGATTCTGATAAACTTCAGATTCTGGCAAGACAGTTAGAGGAAGCAACCGGCTCTAAGATATCTACTTATGAGGAGATTCAGCAGACCTATGATAATAATGCCATGAGGGAGCTAAAGGAACTGCAGGAAAGGGAAAGAAAGAACAGGGTCGAATATCTTACTAAAAACTGCGAAATCAGTCCGTACTGGGAATATGAAAACATGGATCTGTCATACAGTCAGGACTATTTCAATATTGTTGAATACACAAAGCGATGGTGTGAGACCTTTGAGCTGCAGGAGCAGGGATATCGTGATAACAACACCGGCAAGGTGTATACCGGTGGTTCTTTAATGTGGCTCTACGGGGATTATGGTGTCGGAAAATCCATGCTGGCCGGGAGTATTGCTCATAAGGTAATGCGTGATTATCTCATTGAGTTTATATTTATGCAGTGGGATACCATTAACAGTAAACTTCAGGGATTAAGCGGCTATGACAACACCAAGGAATACAATGATTTCTGTCAGCAGCTACAGACCAACAGGCTGCTGATTATCGATGAAGTTGGAATTGCGGAAAAGAAGCTTACCGAGATTCAGGGCATAAGGCTCGGTGAACTGTTGAGATGGCGCAAGAACAATAAACTTAATACTATTATGATTTCCAATGCTGACCCGGAAAAGCTTTACGATCTAGTAGGAAAATTCTGCTATGAATCCATTAAAAACTACAGTCCGGTAATTCCGCTGCAGCTAATAGGTCCGAATAGAAGAACCAATTCAATCAACGGGTTTAACGATGCCTCCAAGGATTTCCGTTATTATCCAAAGGGTGGAATGCGCCGGAAGTAGCTCTACTTTATCAAAGATGATTATATACAGGCACAATAACAGTGTTTTATGCGGATTACTTTTAAGTAGATGGTGATCAGAACATTACAAAGGTGATAAATATATTATGGCAAAAAAAAGGGCAGGGGAAAGAACAGTTCTAGCTTTTGATTTCGGAACCATCAGTATCGGTGTAGCCGTTGGTACGGAGTTGACAAGAACCGCCAGTATGCTTCCGGCTCTTAAGGCTAAAGACGGAATTCCTGATCCCGAAGAAATGGAGTCTCTATTTAAGGAATGGCAGCCGGATATTATGGTAGTGGGATTACCTCTTAATATGGACGGCTCATATCAGGAGGTTACCTACAAAGCCAAAAAATTCGGTAACCGGACATCAGCAAAGTTTGGTGTTCAGGTTATTTTCAAGGACGAACGTCTGTCAACAAAATCTGCAAGAGAGCATCTTTTTGAGCATAATGGTTACCGTGGACTGACTAAGGGGAAAATTGATTCCATGTCTGCGGTGGTTATTCTAGAAGGCTTTTTTGAGGAAAATGCCTGATTATCATTTCTTCAGATAATTCAGAGATAAAATAGATTTTTTACATTCAGTTCATTCAAGACAGGAAATTAATCTGTAGTAATGAAAATACCAGTTGTCAGAAATTAAGAACAGTTATTCTGAAATATTTTTAACTGCTAGAGTTGTTTTTAGTTAATTGGTTAAAATGTAAACAATATTTTTTGAAAAAAAAAAGATGACATCCCCCTTAGGTGCTCTAAATAATGTGATATAGGATAAATATTAATGTTAATGCGTATCACATTCTTACACAAAAACGTGAAAAGGTTTTCATATTTTATAAAACTTAATTGCCAGTAAAGTTGTTTTAAGTCATCATATGCATAAATCCAATCCGGAAGAAAAGGAGTGCTATATGAGCGATATCTCTAGTGAAATAACCACAACTGAATTAACTTCAGTTGACGCATCTGAAAAGGTTGCTACCGCAGGTACTAAAGGCAGAGCAAGTAAGGAGAAAAAGAGTCGTTGGCGTGATATTGAAAGAATTACCCGTAAGTTAAGACTTCTTCGCGATTTGAGAGAAATCAATCCTAAGTTTGATCCATACTCTTCCGATGAATTTATGCAGTTCTAGATGCTGCTCCGGATTTTATCCATGTATAGAAAAACCGCCGTACGGCGGTTTTTTTATGCACTTGGATTTACGGGAAATATACAGCCCGTGGTTTGATACTTTTTGTTATCTGAGTAAAGGATTGTTTGAGTAAATCTAGTTTTATTCTGACCTTTAAATTATTTCCATTTTAATCAGAGCATCTTTAACAATGCTGAATTTTAATTCTCTGAGGTCATCACCGTGTACATTACGGACAAATTGATCAGAGAATACCTGCAGATAATTCTTGTTTATCGGTCCCCATACAACGTTGTTCTCATGCCCAGTGTTCAGCAAACGATTGTTGTAGAAATAGATGGCATTTTTATCAAAGGTGCATCCTACATGAACAATTGATGTATCCGGTGATATTACAAAATCGGCATATTTGATGAGAGCTATCACTTCGTCAAAAGTCTTAAACGGATTAAATATGATTTTTGGCGAGGTAACCTTCAGGTCTTCCTGTTTGAAGTTCATAATGATAACCCGGTATTCATTGGTACAGTTTATGAAATATTCGCACATTCTGTTCACTAGATCTGGTGACAGAGAGCGGTATTTATCAGATGCTGTTGCGTTGAATACGATAATCTGAGGAGTACAACCTTCTTTGCTACTGTTATTCTTTAATTCTCTGATATAGCTTGAAACAGAACTGTCTGTCTTGTCGGAAATGTCCAGCCGGTAACGGTATTTTTCTGAAGGAATGTTCAGACCGAAGTATTCATTCAGTATTTTTACAGCTCTGTGGCTGAACGGCTGGGTTTCATTATATGTGTACGATTTTGCATAGAAATTCTTTACAACATTCGAGTAATGACGTTCAGTGTCCTCCATGCCTGGTGACGGAATGAAGTTAAGTGCGTTATTGTTCTGATTAAAGCCGATAATGTTGTGACATTTAAGTTTGAGAAAAAATTTAAGCTTGTGATGATCAAAATTGACATCAGGATCGAAAAAGTCAACAACAACATCGAAATTCTTTCTGTTAAACATGTACTTCAGGGCACAGTCGTGCTTATCTACCAGAATAAATTCATCAACTGTGGAAAGAAACGATGGCACAACATTCATCAGTCGGTCATAGCAAATCACACTTACTTTGCAGGAGTGCTGTTTTAAGATATCTATAAATCCTGATAGTACAATGGCGTCACCGATACCTTTTCCAACCATAAGCAATGCAACATTGCATCCTTTTCCGCTTTTAATTTTATTTACTATTTCCTGCTGAAACTTTTCTGCGTCTTCGGGGTGATGCTTTCTGCCATGAAGACAGGAAGAAAGACAGTAGTAAAACCTCATTCGTATCATCCTGGAAATGAGCAGGCGGTTGTTATAAATTTTTTTTAGGAAACTAAACATAAAACTGTTATTTATTATTGTTAAGAGGCGATAAGGAACCGTTATCCTTCAGATAGTATGATTCCGTCTAACCGCGGCAAATCCGGTAGGTTACAGATTATTCTGATATGCCGGTTTATGTTGTTTTTATCTCTTGGTTATCTGATAAAAGATGTTTATGCACGTGTATTATTTTAATTATTAGATGCTGTGCAGAAAAATATTTTTTTTATTGTCCATAACTTTTTGTAAAAAAACAACAAGTAATGAAATGAAATCGTTATCAGTATTTATATATTGTGTCTGATATCGTTTTTTTGGAGTCAGTATATGAAAAACAGTTCTAATTACAGATAAATAAACTGAATCTCAGTACATAAAAATAATAAATCACCTAAGTAGATAATATTGTCGCTAAGTTATGAAATGGTAAGTTAAAAAGGGAGATTATTAGTCTCCCTTTTCAATTATTTATGTATTTACACTATGTGCAAAGTTACCACCAGGCTTCAACCTGAGTACCGAAAGTGAACTGATGGTTGTGGTGAGAAGCGTTCTTTTCAGCATAGTTTGTATTCCAACCATGAGCGAACTGTTCGCCACCTAAGTAAGAAGCGTAGAAGCGGATAGCTGGACGTGACCAGAACCCCTTACCTGGAGTGAACTGCTGAGCAATCGTGAATTTGTATAAATCAGGATCTTCGTACTTAGTATCAGTTACCCAACCAGTAGTCTTCATCTGGCTGTAGCCTAATTCCAAAGTTGTACGGGTGAATTCTGTCCACTTGTATTCTGGACGAACTACGATGCTGTATTCCCAGCCTGAACGGGTATAAGTCCAAGCAGCACCCTTAGATTCGTGGTTCTTACCGTTGTCTAAGTGAGCCCATAATAAGCTATAGCCTAAGTCAATATCAGAACCGAAGTCCATAACACCCCAATCGATAAGTTTAACACCAGTTATATCTACGTCTGGAGTGTAGTTACCACCTGCCTGATTACCATAGGTACCTACATAACCGAAACCATTAGTACCCCATTGGAAGATTAAGTGGTTCATTAAGTTGAATGAACCGTCAGAAGTGCCGACTGTAGAAGCGTGGTCTAAAGTCAAGAGAACGCCTGAGTCACCTCTGTTGCCTCTTGGATCATTTTTTACAGCATCCTTCTGTTTATCAGAAATTGCTGGGAAAGCGTAGATTACAGCTGCATCTAAAGTACCGAAACCAACTGGAATTGCATTCCAACGGGCGTCTACCTTGTAAACGTTACGGTTGTAATCAGCATTAGCACCATCGTTAGCCCACTTGATAACAGCGAAGTTTAATTTACCGGCACCAACATCGATGTTTTCAATACCGGTACCGTGACCAGAGTTGTTCAAATAGTAGAAATCCATAATGTGGATATCTTTACGCTGATAGAATCTCTTACCAGCCCAAATTGAGTAACCATTATCGGTGTCGTACTTGGCATACATTTCACGGAATGAAAGACGCTGACCGCCCCATGGACCATTGCCACCTACACCCTGCCAGTCGTTTCCCTGTAAATCTCTGGTATCCTCAGTTGAACCATAGCCCATCAAAGTATTTACAGTGAACTTATTATCTGCTTTGTTATATACTTCCTGAGACAAAGCAATTTCACCGTAGGTATCACATTCGTCAGCTAAACGACCAACCTTGTGACCATCTGCACCAGTGCCAGCACAGTAGACTTCGCCACCATGAGTGCTTAACTGAGCACCAGCGCGGAAATAACCGTGGAAATCAACAGCAGAAGCTGAGACAGAACCTGCGGCTAACGCTACAGCAGCCGCTAATGGAAGCCAATTAATCTTCATAATAATTCCTTCTTATCATGAAAAAGTATGCTTGGTCTATGATGAAGAAATATAACTATTATTGATTTTTTTTAATATATTTAAGAAAATGTAGACAAGGGTCTCATTTTTAGTAAAATATATAAAAAGTTTTTAATCAGGAATTTGTTGAGAATATCTGCATCAATTATTTATCTGCTTTTGCATGGAGAAAGTGATGTAATGGTATGCATGAAGACGAATTTCAGATTAATTTGATAATAAAAAAACGCGGGATGATTACAATGGATATTGCAAACACGGAAAAAGTTTCAAATACTCTTGAAAGAATAGAAAAAGAGCTTGATATGCTGGGGCTGTGGAAAATACAGAGACCCAATATTTCCAAGTTTGACAGCGAAACTCCATTTTGCATGGATTCAATGAATTTCCATGAATGGCTGCAGTTTGTCTTAATTGAACGCTTCAGAGAAATGATTAAGGATAATCAGCAGCTTCCTACTGGTTGTAAAATATTTCCCTATGCTGCAGAACTGTATAGAAACCAATTAGGTCAGTATAAGGGGCTGTTACAGGCTCTGTATGATTTCGATAAATTATTCAACGATAACTAGCTATTGAATTCAGGTATCTGTATGTGTACACCTTGATGTCATAAAAGTTATTCAAAAAAATATGTATCACTAAACTCAATATGGTAGGTTAGTTGTGACTACATAAATTCATGGATACGGATGGCTGATAAAAACGTTAGTTTTTACTGAATTAAAGTCAAATACACTTTAGCAAATTCATAAAAGTTTTTTTATGCTCATTTATAATCACTGAAAAGAACCGTTTAGGACACTATTTATAATAGATATATCATAAATATGTCCAACAGACTAATAATTGTAAGCATATCCATTTACAATAAATAATTTGAATACTATAAGACCAAAAAATGCTTAAAATGTGCGTTCTGAACTTATCAATTATGCCTATAATATTTAGGCATGAATTATAAAATGCGAATGATAGTCTTAGATTATTATAAGATACTTATATTTACATGCAAAAAAAACAGTTGTGTTAGAAAAAAATTACAAAAGTTTCATTATGTTATCTAAATTTTAATAAAATGTGATCTAAATCAATTCACAATTCTTCGATACACAAGTATAATGTACGCAATCAGTTTGCAACTAGGTGGTCTAGTGTGAATGTAAACTGAAGAGTTTGTTTTAAAATAAGAAGGAATTATTATTATGAAGATTAATTGGCTTCCATTAGCAGCTGCTGTTGCTTTAGCTGCTGGTTCAGTTTCAGCTTCAGCTGTAGACTTCCACGGTTATTTCCGCGCTGGTGCTCAGTTAGGTACTCATGGTGGTGAAGTTTACTGCTTAGGTAACGGTAATGTTGGTCACAAGGTTGGTCGTTTAGCTGACGAATGTGATACCTACGGTGAAGGTGCTCTTTCTCAGGAAGTTTACAACAAGGCTAACAGCAAGTTCACAGTTAATACTTTGTTCGCCTACGGTTCAACTGAAGGTTACAGAGATCTTCAGGGTAACTCATGGCAAGGCGTAGGTGGCAATGGTCCATGGGACGGTCAGCGTCTTTCTTTCCGTGAAATGTATGCTAAGTATGACACAGCTGACGGTTACTCAATTTGGGCTGGTAAGAGATTCTATCAGCGTAAAGATATCCACATTATGGATTTCTATTATTTGAACAACTCTGGTCACGGTACCGGTATTGAAAACATTGACATTGGTGCTGGTAACTTAAACTTCGCTGTTATCAAGTGGGCTAACGACGGTGCTAGTACTGATTACAACCGTAACGTTTACAAGTTAGATGCTCGTTGGAATGCAATTCCAGTTGGTTTCGGTACTTTAGATGCATCTGTAATCTACGCTTTCCCAGCAATTTCTGACCAGCAGAAGGATGCTGTAAAGAATGATCCAAGAGGCAACAGAGCTGACTCAGGCGTTCTCTTAACTTTAGACCACGCTTCTACAGTTGGTAATGCTGACGGTTCATTCAGCTTAATGAACCACTTAATCTTCCAGTGGGGTACTAATGGTTTCGGTTACGTAGGTACTTATGGTAACCACGCTGGCGATAACTACACTCCAGACGTAGATATCGTTGGTGTTCGTCTTATCGACTGGGGTACTATGGACTTCGGTTCTGATATTGACTTAGGCTATAGCTTATTCTGGTCTCACTTAGACAATGGTAAGAACCACGAATCTAAGGGTGGTACTTGGACTTATACCCGTTCAGGTTGGGAATACAGCATCGTAGTTCGTCCAGAATACAAGTGGACTGAATACACTCGTACTACTCTTGAATTAGGTTACAGCCAGATGAAGACTACTGGTTGGGTAACTGATCCTAAGTACGATGATCCTAATGCATACAAGTTCACTCTTGCTCAGCAGTTCACTCCAGGTAAGGGTTTCTGGTCACGTCCAGCTATCCGCTTCTACGCTTCTTACTTAGGTGGCAAGCAGTTCGCTCATGGTTGGAATACAAACTATGCTGAAAAGAACGCTTCTCACCACAACCATCAGTTCACTTTCGGTACTCAGGTTGAAGCTTGGTGGTAATGGAAGTTTAGTTAACTTAGTTTAACTTAGACTAATCTACAAAAAGAAAGAAGGGAGTCAACAGACTTCCTTCTTTTTTTGTTTTTGTTATTTTTAGGTTGCAAGTGCCTAACTGTATTAAATATTAAATCAAGCCTGTGCATGCCGAGTTTCTAATGGTTTCTTATTCATTATAAAGATGTTATGATTCAGTTTATTAATATCTATTTTCATTAAAACTAAGATATCTAGTGATGTATCTGTGATTTGAAATACTATTTTACATGAGCTTAGTAACAGTGTTGTTATTGTTTTTTTTGGGTTAATTTTTGTTTGGAGTAAAACTTATTTAGCAAAAATCTGTCTTATACGTTAAAATATTGAGGTATTTTTGGAGGATTCATGTTTAAATCAGTATTTTTAACAAGTATGGCTCTTTTAATAGGGATGGTATCTTTAAACGGATGTCAAACCTTTAAAAATGTTTTTTTAAAACCGGGACCTTCATTTGTAAGTCTTGACGAGGCTAATACCCAACTGGCCAATGCCAAGGTCTGCTGTGAAAATAATCTTTTTAATGGTCATATTATTAATGTGACTAAAGCTTCCAGTGAGTCCTATGATATTGATGAAAGCAATGCTGAGGCATTTAACTTTGAAACAGGCAAAAGTTTCTTTAAAATCTTCCAGTTGCCTTTGAATATCAGCTATTTATCAATTTCTTTTGAATCAGCAATAATTACAACAACATTTCAACCTAGAGTTGATTTCTATAATAGTAATCATCAGCTAGTAAGCTCTATCAGACCTTCAGCGTTTAAATATAGAGACAGTGCTGTTTTCGATGGGGTTCTCGCTGCTAAAATTGTTGTTAATAATGCCAGTGCCAAGCCAGGCAGAGAACTTGCCTATATGGTAGTGTATACAACCCCTGAAGAGCTGAAAGGCAGTACTTTTATTATGCATCCTGAAGTTAAGCGTAATATTGCAATGAGAAATACTGTTGATAAGCTTCCTGATATTAAAATTCCGCATGCACCAATCGGTACTTTGAATATTACCTTTAAGTTCAAGCAGGAGGATATGACCACAACTGAAAGTCTTCTTAATTATCTTGATGGTCCGCTTATCGGTGGTAAGGAAGAGGATTCAAACCGTCAGGAGAATGTTGTTCTGTCTTCAGGAGAGGTTTATTCTGTATCATCCCAGCGTGAAGGAACATCAGCGGTTATCTCAACTGACAGTAAGGGAAACAATCTTGTTAATTCCAATGATATAGCTGGTACAGGTCTCGATAACAAGGCGTTAAACAATACCGGTAGTGTTTCTGAGAAGGAAACTAAAGCTCCTATGATGAAGGAAACTGAGGAACTTTATAACAGCATGATTAGAAAGGCTATTGAGGCCGGTGACTATGAAAAGGCATTTGCTTTGGTTGCTGAGGCGGAAAGAGCTGGTTCTACTACTGCTCAGAAGACCTTCATTGAGGCATCTAAATCTAAAAGATAACAGTTTTTACTGTGTTACTGATGGCTTCGGCCGAAATCTTATGGAACCGTCCTGTATAAAGGGCGGTTTTTTATTCTTTTATCATCTCTATCCGTAATTAATATTTTAATCCTCTATTTAAAAATTTTTATTTTAACTCATCGCTTTTAAGTTTTTGTTTATTCTGTTTATTGTGTATATTCTGTGCCTGTTAAAATCTCTTGTATGTGTATGGATATTTCTAATGAGTTATACTCTTTCAATGTTATCTCTCCATAATAATTCGGCCTTGTTTTGACTTTATAATATTTTTTGTAATTGAGTAGATGTCAGAGATCGTAAATCAATGGTTATTAGTTTTCTTTTTTGTGCTATCTGTCTGATATGACTCTGTTTACACTTTTTGAATGTTTTCTAGTACTCAATTTAATTTGTAGATTAGATCTCTGAAATTATCCTGTGATTGTGCATAATGTTTTTATATATTTGTTTATTTGGAGTTTTAATCGTGGATAAATCTATTAGGATTCTTATTGTTGATGATTTTTCTACTATGAGGAAAATTGAAAGAAAGGTTCTTAAAGATTTAGGGTTCGATAATGTTGAAGAGGCAGATGACGGCAGTACGGCACTTCAGCTCTTAAAGAACTCAAAATTCGATTTTGTTATTACTGACTGGTATATGGAGAAGATGCAGGGGTTTGATTTGCTGGTAGCCATTAGATCCGATGCGGATTTATGTAAGATACCGGTAATGATGGTAACCGCGAAGGTCGATCAGGATGAGTTGGTTGCTGCAGCAAAGGCCGGATTAAATGGTTTTATAGTTAAACCGTTTACTGCCGAAGAACTGCAGGCAAAGATGGATAGGATATTTGGAAGACTGGCTAAAAATTAGTTTGCAGCTGTAAGTTGCAGTTTTTACAGTCTTCGAAATTATTTATACGGCATGATTTTTCAGATGTTCGTAATGAAGTAGGTTTTTTATGGCTTTAGAGGGTGTAGATCAGGAGATTCTGGAAGATTTCATGGTGGAAGCCGGTGAAATCATAGATAATATTTCCAATCAGCTGGTTGATCTGGAAAAGACTCCTGATGATCATGAGTTACTAAATTCCATATTCAGGGGGTTCCATACAGTTAAGGGTGGTGCCAGCTTTCTGAATTTTAAGGAACTGGTTGACGTGTGTCATGGGGCTGAAAGTGTCTTTGATGCCCTGAGAAAAGGCTCTTGTCGAGTAACTCACGAACTGATGGACGTGGTTCTGCAGGCATATGACTGTATATGTAACATGTTTATGGAAATTAAACAGGATTCATATCCGAAGATACCTGAAGACTATAGTAACATTCTAGAAAAACTGGCTCAGGTGATTGATCCGGAACAGTCTGCCGGAAAAGCTACTTCCCCAGCTCAGTCTGAACCTGAACATCAGGTGGTTGCTGATTCACCGGATAATTCCGGTAAGGAATTCAGTGATGCCGATTTTGATGCTCTTCTCGATGCTCTTAATACAGGTTCTCTTCCTGATTCTGATTCCTCCGGTGCGGCTGAAAAAAAAACTGTCGATTTAAAAAAAAATACTCCTGCGCAACACGAGTTCTCAGACGACGACTTTGAGGCTCTTCTTGACTCCCTGAATAATACCGGTGACAATAAATCTTCTGATAATAAATCTACTAAAGCTAAGAACATATCTCAGATTGCTTCATCTGTTACTGATGCCAAGAAAGAAGCAGTAAGTGACAAAACTCCTCAGAAAGAGTTTACCGATGACGACTTTGAAGCTCTGCTGGATTCTCTTAATAAAGATAATAAAAACACCAATACTGCACAGTCTGAAAGTAGTATTGCAGGTGCTGAAGCCGGAATTACTGGTAATAAGGCTAAGGTTAAAGATGGAGAGATGGGGGATGTTAAGACCGATACCCCACAAAAGGAGTTCACAGATAGTGATTTTGAGGCTCTGCTTAATTCACTGGGTGCAGGACAAGGTGATAAAGCTAACACCGGTGATAATTCATCTTTGAAAAGTAAAAGTGGCACTGATCCGGTTGATGCTGATTTTGAAGCAATGCTTGCGGCGGCGGAAGCTACTCCGGTCTCCATTCCTGAGTTGAAGAATCTTGATAATGTTTCTTCTTCAGAGAATTCTGAGAAGGATAATGAAAAGAATGTGTCAGCGCCATACTCTGATGCCCATATTGGAGATAATCCTTCAGGTAAACCATCTGTAATATCTCAAGTTTCAAGTAAAACTCCAGTTTCAGCGGCGTCTGATATAAGCAGTACCAAAGCTGATACTAATGTTTCAGATAAAACATCTGCTGGAACTTCCGGTACTTCGAAAGGCATGGAGCAGAAAGTAATGTCCTTCGGATCCAAAGGAGGTATAGCTGATGATGATTTTGATGCTCTGCTCGATTCTTTGTACGGAGCTGGTAATTTTCCGACGGGCGAAAAAAGTGATGAGGGCAAAGAAGATAAATCTGAACCTGAAAATACAGTCGCAGACACCGGAGTTCAAGAAAACAGTAAAACGACTGCACCTTCAAGGAATGTTTCAAATATTTCCGGAACCGCTACTGATGTAAAGACCGGAACCGGTTCAGGTTCAATACTGGAAGCAATAAAGAAATCTCTAGGCGGTTCGAAATCAGCGACAACAGGCAAGGTGGCAACTCAAAATACTTCACAAAAGAATGCCGATGATGATATCCCCGGGGCTAAGCCTGCCGTTAGTGCCGAGCATTCACGAACTAGTCTGGCTACGGTAGCCGATTCCACAGTGCGTGTGGATATTAAGGTTATCGACAGTATTATGAATATGGTTGGAGAACTTGTTCTTGTAAGAAACAGGCTTCTCGGTCTGAGCAGTACCCATGCAGATGTTGGTAGCAATATTGAAGAAATTCAGAAGGCCATAGGTAATCTCAATCTTATTACCGGTGACATACAGGGACTGGTAATGAAAACTCGTATGCAGCCGATTAAGAAGGTGTTCGGACGTTTTCCAAGAGTGGTAAGAGATCTGGCTAGAACTCTTAATAAAGAGATCGAACTCGTTATGGAAGGTGAGGATACCGACCTCGACAGAAATCTTATAGACGGACTTGCTGATCTGATGATTCATCTGGTGCGCAATGCCTGCGACCATGGTATAGAAACTGTTGAGGAAAGAGTCAAGGCTGGTAAGTCGCCAAAGGGTACTGTAACCCTGAGTGCTACCCAGCATGGTGATCATGTCCTGCTGCGTGTATCTGATGACGGTTCAGGTCTGGATCCGCAATTAATTAAAGATACAGCGGTTAGAAAGGGAATTATCGATCGTGAATATGCTGATTCATTAACTGAGAATGAGATTTTTAATCTGATTTTTGCACCGGGATTTTCCACAAAGAAAAAGATTTCTGATATCTCAGGGCGCGGCGTGGGGATGGATGTGGTTAAAACCTCCATTACCAAGCTTAATGGTACACTCACCGTATTCTCTCATAAGGGAGAGGGTACCATTATTGAAATCAAAGTTCCGCTTACTTTGGCTATTATTCAGACTATGATGATTGGTTTGGGCGGACAGAATTTTGCTTTGCCACTGTCATCCATAAACGAGATATTTTTTCTGGATCTGTCCAGTATTAATGTGGTTGACGGCCAGCAGATGATCATTATCAGAGAAAAAGCATATCCGCTGTTTTTCCTGCAGGACTGGCTGATAAGGGACAAAAAGAAGGTTACTCACCCTAAGAATGCTCATGTAATCATGGTGCGTAACGGTACCGATCAGATGGTGGCATTTGTGGTCGATGAATTATTGGGGCAGGAGGAAGTAGTTATAAAACCTCTAGATAGACTTCTGCACCGTACTCCGGGGATAGCGGGATCCGCCATCACCTCCAAAGGAGGTATAGCTCTTATCATTGATATCGCCGGTCTGCTTCGCTTTTACGCCAGTAGGTATATAAGTTCAATGTATAAGAAGATGAACAGTAATTTTTCTAAGAACAGTAAATCTTCCAATTCTAGAAATGCTGATTCCGGAAATGCCGGAGATTCAGAAAAAAACAACAGTTCAGTTGTGAGTACTGTAGATTCAGCAGAAAAGCAGTCTCCAAAAAAGGATAATAATTAGGATACCGGAGGAGGCGGAAAATGAGCATGTCTCAGAATTGTAGTTCCGTTCTATTATGTGGCAGGAATAAAAGTTAATTAAGGAAGTGGCTTCTCCTTAGATATAAAGAAATAATAGCGGATGATAAAAAAACTAACAGCTGGTTTAAACGCAATATTTGGTTATGATGTTTTCAACATTTGTCGATAATTGATATGAGTGTTAAAGTTCTTGTGGTAGATGATTCCTTCTTTTTTAAAAAGCGTCTTTCAGAAGCGATTGACGGGAAGAACGGAATCAGTATAGTGGGATTTGCCTCCAACGGCAGGGAGGCTATTGATCTCACAAAACAGCTTCAGCCTGATGTTATTACCATGGATATTGAAATGCCCGGTATGAACGGGCTGGATGCCCTGCGTACTATTATGGATAAATATCCTACTCCTGTGCTGATGTTTTCCTCTCTTACGGTAAGCGGGGCAGAGATTACCATGAAGGCTTTAGAGTGCGGAGCCCTTGATTTTCTGCCGAAGAATTTTCGTGACCTTGCTGAAAAAAACAGCAGTGTTGTGGATAATATTTGTAAAAAAATTCTAGCACTCAGTAAGGCACAGCATCTGGCGGAGCTACGTTCGGTAAAAGAGTCAGGTAATAAAGATTCTGACGAAAACGGTACTGTGATAGCCTCAGGCAGAAAATATCCCCGCAGTTCCCTAAGGGAGACGTCTTCTAATACCTCATCAGGTTCTTCGTCAGTATTCAGAACATCTGTAGATTGGGATGGCAGAAACAGTCTTTCTCAGAAGATATCCAGTAATGTCACTGAAATAGACCGGATAAACCGTAACAATGCCGAGAAATTAAAAATGATTCAGGAGCGAATGCGGTATGGTTCCGGTACTGAAAAGTCGATTGCGAAAAAAGAGACAGACGTTGTAGCAGGTGCTCAGGGAGATACTACTAGTAATGTCCGCAAGGTTCCTGATACCAGTAAAATTTCCTGGATGAGCAGAAGCCAAGGGAGGGCTGAGGATGATGAACATTATGCCATGTTCAGAAAACGTATTGCCGAGTCTAAAGCCTCATCCGTATTCACTCCGAGACAGGTTGTCCGGAAAAATAAGGAATATGATATTGTGGCTATTGGCAGTTCTACCGGAGGTCCTTCAGCGCTCTACAGATTATTATCCCAGATTCCAGCTGATTTTCCTCTTCCAATACTGATTATCCAGCATATGCCGAAGAATTTCACGAATTCCTTTGCTGAGAGGCTTAACATGAACTGTAGCATGAATGTCTGTGAAGCGAGGAACGGGCAGGTTATTGAACCGGGAGGTATCTATATCACGCCTGGCGGTCAGCAGCTTATGGTGGACAGACAAAACGGCAGAATGGTTATGAAGATTCGTGAATCAATGGAGAATATTCATTATCGTCCGTGTATTGATATTACCTTTGCAAGTCTTGCCAAGTGTTGTAAGAACAGGGTTCTTGCCGTAGTTATGACCGGCATGGGGTGTGATGGTACCAAGGGAGCTAAAATTCTCAAATCCGAAGGTTCAACTGTATGGGCTCAGAGTGAGGAGTCATGTGTTATTTACGGTATGCCTAAATCCGTAACTGAGTCCGGTCTTGCAGACAGAACGGTTGATCTTGCCGAACTTGCCACTGAGCTTGTCAGAGAGGTTTCAGACTAGACGGATCGGTGATTGTTTTCTTTCCGTAGATGAAGGTTGGGAGTACATTTTACTGAATGTCAGACATGATGCCGTAATATAAATTCATAATAATCATAATTACAAATCGAAAAAGGAATGAAGGCTTTAAGATGGTAGTGTGGACTGTTGCAAATCAGAAAGGTGGAGTGGGGAAAACGACCACCGTGATAACTATGGCCGGTATTCTTGCAGCTGCCGGAAGAAGAGTATTGGTTCTTGATACAGACCCTCATGCCTCCCTCACATCCTGCTTCGGTTATGATTCAGATGAACTGGATCATACCCTTTTTGATTTGTTTGTTCCATCAATCTTCAAAAGTAGAGATAATGTCAATATTGATGATATGGCAAGACAGGTTCTGATTGCCACAGAGTACAAAAATATCAGCCTGATGGCTGGTTCAATAGCTTTGGCTACTCTAGATAAAAGTCTCAGTGATGACGGTTCAGGTCTGATTATTACCAAGGCCCTTAAATCTTTGGAAAACGAATTTGACGTAGTGCTCATTGATTGTCCGCCGGTTCTTGGTGTAATGATGGTTAATGCTTTGGCTGCCAGTTCAATGGTACTAATTCCTACACAAACGGAGTTTCTGGCGCTCAAGGGGCTTGAACGTATGATGAAAACATTTGAAATACTTCGGGGAACCAAAGCCAAGGCAATGAAGTATCTGATTGTTCCCACGATGTACGACAAGAGAACCAGGGCATCAAATATCAGTCTTGATTCTATAAGAAAGGACTACGGGGAAAAGGTCTGGCAGGGGGTAATTCCAATTGATACCAGATTCAGGGACGCTAGTGAAAGACATATACCTCTTTCACTTATCAGTCCTAAATCCCGCGGTGTACTTGCCTATAAAAAATTAATTACGGATCTAGTAATCATGGAAGGGTGCAGGCTATGAGTCGCATAGATCAGAAGGCGGCCATGGTGAATTATTTTAATTCACTGCTCACAGAACCGGCCCTTGATAATTCTGAACCGCGTCAGGCTGTTCAGAAAAAAAAAGATGAGGTGAAATATCGTCCGGTAATTGAACATGCCCCGATGCTACAGAAATTATCGGAGATGGTGCAACAGGCAACAGAAAAAGCTTTAAAGACTGAGCAGAAGATTGAAACTGCAGAGGTAAAAACAAGTGAACCCGTCACGATAGTAAAGACGGCTGTAGAAATAAAAAGTCCAAAGGTACAGCCTATACCTGCAGCTGTTATGACTGATACTTCTACGGTTACTGCTGTAAAAACTGTGACTGATGTAAATGCCGGTACAGTGACGGAAACAAAAACGAACGTTATCTCTAGAACTGACACCGGTACTAAAACCGCGACAGAAACATGTACTGAGACGGTAGAAGGCAAAACTAGCTGGAGGAATATTGATTTAGGCGAGGAGTTTGTGGTATTGCTATTTAAGGTTGCTGGTGTGGTTCTTTCCGTACCACTTTCACTTCTCGGCGGTATTTACAAGCCTGTTCATATTAATGCTATTTTCGGTAAGCCGGAATGGTATGCCGGATTAACGAATATTTCCAAGAGAACGGTGTCTGTAGTGGACACGGCAAAATGGATGCTTCCGGGAAAGGAAATAGTTGAGCATACATATCACTTTATTATTCTGCTAAATAATCATAACTGGGGACTTCAGTGTGATGAGCTTATAGGAACAAAAACCATAAAGAAGCAGGATGTTAAATGGCGTATTGTCGAGGGAGACAGACCATGGCTGGCTGGAATATTGAAAAATGAGATGTGTGCCTTACTTCATGTGAAGGAATTGGAAAAAATGCTAGAGCATGGCCTTGATATAAATAATAATGCTTATGTAGGCAGAAAAGATTAAAGGATTCTGAGGAATGAGAATATTTTAAGAAAGGTTGCCGTATGCCGGGGATTTATTATGAAAATTGGAGATGAGAAAACATCGTTTCAGTGTAAAAAACTGGTACTGCAGCCTGTTATGACGGAAATTTTTTGAGTATATTCAAAATGAGGAGTTATGTATGGTAGATAATGATAACGCTACTAAAGCCGGTGGTGATGAAAGTAGTAATGATCAGGTTTTACGCTGGGTTACTTTTCATTTGGATACTGAACTATATGGTGTAAATGTTATGCAGGTTCAGGAAGTTCTCCGTTACACGGATATTGCTCCGGTACCGGGGGCTCCGGATTATGTGCTGGGCATTATTAATCTGCGTGGTAGTGTGGTTACCATAATTGATGCTAGAATGCGTTTCGGCATAGCTCCGGCGGAAATAAATGAAAATTCCCGTATTGTCATTATTGAGGTCAACAAACAGGTGGTAGGTATACTGGTGGACAGAGTTTCTGAGGTTGTAGATTTGGCTCTCAGCGAAATCGATCCTACTCCGAACATTGGTACGGATGCCAACGCCCGTTTTATTAAAGGTGTATGTTACCGGAACGGAGAACTGATGATTCTTATTGATCTTAACAAGCTTCTCTCAGACGATGAATGGCAGGAGATTGGAAGTCTTTAATTCACAATGAGGGTACAGCTATTGCAAAATCACTGTAATTTGCATCTGTTTCTTTTTTGATTCAATGAAAGTATATGCATAAAAATCAGCAAAACAGCTTAAAAAGCTAGTTTTAAAACGTTTATGGTATCAGATTTAACAATATTTTGGGAAAAATGTAATTGATGTGATTTTTCTTTATTGTTATAAAATTAGTAAGTGTAATATCTGTTCTATAATAATATAAAAAACTTTTATATTACATGATTTTGATTATTTTTCATACAATTTTCACATTTTTTTAAAATTAATGTGGATAACTTTGTATTTTTAGGTTATCATGTATTCATGAAATCGTTATCAATTACATGGTAACGGTTTAGCTTCATAATAATATATATTTGGTAATATAAATTGAGAGTTTATAGCATTACCAGCGGATATAAAGACCACCATTATATCCGCTTTTTATTTTTTAGATAATGCTTTCAATTGTTTGCTACTAATGTATATGTTTCTTTGGATCCAGTATCCGGTTTACCTGATACTGGATCTGCTTTTAGATGACTCCGATTTTCTGTTTTTTATAATAGGGCTTTCTGAAGTGCTTATCAGATAATGATTTTATCTGAAAAAAACAAAGCTATCTCCACTAATGCGTATTATTTTGATTGGTTCATTTTTTCGATAAGTTTTTAGTTTGTGCAATGTGATAACTACCTATAATTGTTAATTCCGTTAAGTTATTTTATATATTTTAATTTTAAGAGGGACTATTGTTTATAATTGATATATTCTTTACGCCGTGAGATTTTGGTTTCTATAATTGATTCGTAAGATATGGCGGAAAATGTTTTTACCGTTGAAAAAAGGCAAAGATAAAGCCTGACATTAAAATTTTAACCTTGATTTCGTAAAGACTGATATAATTTCCAGTAGCTTGTGAATGTAAATTTCTGGAAGATGATGCCGGTTGGAATCCCGTTTAATCTCTTTGTTTTATACTAATGCTGAAAAAGGTGAGATTATCCCGGGAGAGCCGAGACTCTGAATTTTTTGAGAGCATGTGAGTATGGTTGCATCGGCCGGTTTTGGCATAATGATTCTTTGCGAAGGATGGAGCAGGAGTTTTAATGGATAAGATTGCTGAATTACACGACAGTATTAACAATATTGATAAACAGATTGTCAGACTTCTGGCGGAAAGAAAGGATTTAGATATTGCTCTGGCAAATGAGAAATACAGTCTGGGCCTTCCTGTCAGAGATGATGAACTTAATAAAACCAATATCCAGAAGCTGCAGGATCTGGGAATGACTATGAATCTTTCACCGGATTTTATTGATAGTGTTTTCGGGAAGGTCTACAAAAATTCCGAATCCCTCAAGATATCTCATCTTCTTGGGATTATCAGTACCAGTCATCAGCTCAACAGGGATTTAAAGGTGTCATTTCTTGGTAATGTCGGAACCTACTCCTATCTTGCCACCTATAAGTATTTTAATTCTCTTGCCGATTACATCAGACCGAAGAACTGTCACAGCTTTGATGACATTATCAGTGCAGTGGAATCTGGAGAGTGTGACTGCGGTGTGCTGCCTATAGAAAATACTTCATCAGGATGTATTAATGAAGTTTATGACTTGCTACAGAAATCACGGGTAACAATCATCGGCGAACTGACTTATCCTATAGAACATACCATTTTGGTGAGCAGGGATACAGATATATCTAGAATTAAAACTCTGTATGCTCATCCTCAGCCGTTCAGTCAGTGTTCCGACTGGATACATACCCACCTTCCTGATGCGGAGCTTAAGGCTTGCTCATCATCATCAGAGGCCATGGAAACAGTTAAAAATCTTAACCGTGATGACTGTGCTGCTATTGGTTGTGCAGAGGCTGGAGCTTTATATTCTCTCAAGTCTATACATGGTAATATCGCCAATCAGAAGCGTAATATAACTCGTTTTATTGTTATCGGTATGGTTGGAATCATTGTTCCTGAGGATATTGAGGCCAAGACATCTATAACCTTTACTACTGAAAATACTCCCGGTTCCCTTGTAAGGGTGTTAAATGTATTCAGCAGTAAAGGTATTAATATGGTTAAACTGCAGTCGAGACCTCGTATTCACAATAATCTTGATGATGTATCCAAGGGAGCATGGGATGAAACTTTCTATGCTGATATTATGGTTAATGCCAATACTGAGGTTATGCTTAATCTGCTGAAGGAACTTGAACAGGTAACAGGTTCCGTCCGCGTGCTTGGATGTTATGCGGCGAGTTCCTCATACACCAGATAGCCGTTTTCCGGAAGTGCTTTAGTACGTTTTAATCCTGATTTAACCGTATTTTTGGAACATGTCTTTTTCTTCAGTTAAATCTCCTGTCTGCAATTCTGACTGGAGATTTTTTTATGATTCTATATTTTGGGGGATACTTGTTAGGCATTTCCTTTTCTGTACATAAATACCCCAATGTTCTATTCAATTAATCGATGTAAAAAGGCTGTTTTGCGTCAGAATTGTTTCACGGCTGTTTGCAGATAAAAGATAACAGGTAAGAAGTTGACTGCTCATGGCTGGCTGGGAGATTGCTGAGTATAATAATTATAAACAGACATACATTATTGAAAAAAACCATCACATGAAACATGTGATGGCTGAAATTAATGAAGAAACACATGACTCCATAGGAAACTTAATGGAGAAAACACAGGTATGATAACCTTTTCATAACCAATTGCAAATAAGACTACATGTTTTTTGCATTAGCTGTCACAAAATAATGAATGAGCTGTATGTTATTTATTCAGAGTTGTTCTGATTGTTGAAATAATGAGCATTTCAGATATCTGAATACATATGAAAAGGAAAACAACAGTGGTTGTATACGTTTTACTGAATGAAAAAGGGACTCTGATGAGTCCCTTTGACAGTATCCGTTCGGAAAAGTTATTACTTGCAGGTAACGTTTACAAAGGTACCTGAAAGAGCCGGAGCGGTAATCACATTCTTTTTAACTGAACCGCCGAACAGGGATTTCATGGTACAGCCAGAGCTGAGACCAAGCTTGGCCCATACGTTATCATCGATGGTAACCTGACGTTCACCGGTACCGGTATTCATCACATAGATTACCTTGTCGTTCTTGTACTGCTTGAAATCTGCGTAGATTGAGTGATCACTGAACAGATGTACTCTCTTGCCGTGAGACAGGGCAGGGTGTGAGTCTCTGAGTTTCAGTACTGCCGCAACGGAATTCTTGAGCTTCTTTTCGTCTGCTGAAAGCTTGTTAACATGTCCGTCGGTTCTTGAAACGTGGTCATCGCACTGATGTTTTTCGATACAGTTCTTAGGCTTCTGACTGAACCCCTTGAGATCATCACCGGTTTCATCGCCGTAGTATATGGTTAAAGGACCGGACATGGCGGAGAGGAAGCTTATGGCAGCCAGATGGGCGTCATAGTAGCTCTGTCCGTTCTTTCCGTCTTCTTCAAGTTTTGCTCTCTGGAGAAGATCACCGAAACGAACGGTGTCATGGTTGGTGATGAAGTTGTTTAAAATTGACGCCTTGTTGTATCCTCTCATCTTGCTGAGGATTTCATCGTTAAGAGACTGAGCTGGAACACGGCAGTTGCCTGAAGTGAACGGATCTTCTCTTGTAGCCAGAACCTTGGTAAGCTGACTGCGGAGCGGGAAGTTAAAGGCACTGCTTACACCATCGTTTACGAATACGTTCTTTTCGATTTCCTTTGGATTGTCTGTCCAGATTTCTGCAAGAGTATAGCCGAGAGGCAGGGTCCTCTTTGAACCGAGTACATAGGTATTACTCTTCTTTGCTGATTCTTCTTCAACGGCTTCGCGAATCTGCTTCCACTGTTCAGGGGTGAGCTGATATGCCTGGTCAAGTCTCCAGCCGTCGATCTTTGCTTCCCTGATCCAGTAGGTGGCTACTTCCTTAAGAAAATCCATTGATTCATCAACCTTGAAGCAGGTGCCTGCCTTCAATGTCATTTTGTCATCATGTCCTGTAATGTCGCGGCACATTCTGCTGAGAACCAGTTTGTTGCCGTTTGGACTTTCGGTCTTTACGTTAACTTTTGCATGACCGAATACACCGTCGAGGAATACGTACATTCCCTTGGAATGGGCAGCATTAACGAGTTTCTTTAAATCGGCCTTGGTACCGAATCTAGGATCAATTGAGAAGTAATCGGAGGTAAAGTAGCCGGTTCCGTCAAGGAAATCGTCTGAAGTCTGCTGATTCTCCATCTTGGTTGTGGTGAAAATAGGGGTTAACCAGATGGCATTTGCACCGGTTGACTTGATGTAGTCGAGGTTGTCGATAATGCCTTTGAGGTTACCCTGATGACTGCTTGGACCATAGGATACGCCTACGCCTTGAGCTCCTTTTTTACCGTGCATGAAGCTTTCAACCATGATCTGATAGATTCTGAGATCGCAGAATCTGCTGTCCCCGTTGAAGCAGCCCTTATTGTCATTGGTAGTCAGGTTCAGATTTTTGGCAGAAATTTCCACCGGCTGTGTTGAACCGCTTCTGGTACAGTTTATGGTATCAGGATTATCTTCCTGCTGCCATGCGAATTTTTTTGGAGCTCCTGAGGTTGAATTACATCCTGCAACAAGAAGTGCCCCGAGAACGGCGGTAGCGATTATTGATTGTTTTATCATTAGCGTATTCCTTTTATGTCCATTATTATATTTTTCATTTTCACGTGTTCTTGCACATAGTGCATGAATGTTTCCTTCCGTTCTTTATTGTCTTATGGATGAACCGAAGAAAATGATACATGCGAATAAATGACAGTGTATTTATAAACAAAAAATTACCTGTGGAACAGGTAATTTTTTTTATGCATATAAAAACGTTCAGATTGTAACTGTTTATGAAAAATTTTAAGTTGTTACAGTTCAAATTATTAGATAATTATGTGATTAATGACATGTTATGAAAAGGCGGAATGCGTCCGCCTTTATAAGGATTGGCGCAGTACGGAAAATATGACCTACGAAGACTTGGGAGCCGGGTACAGAGCTCCCATTATTTCAGGTTCGGAGGAACCTGTTATTCCTGTCATGTCGATTTTTTCCCTGTTTATGAATTTGTATCCCAGCCAGGCAAATGCCATGGCTTCAAGATAATCAGGATCCACTCCGATTTCTCTGATGCCGGCGACTTTAAGATGACCGCTTCTGCCGGCATGGAATGCTATTCGTTCCATGAGATGGCTGTTGTGACAACCGCCACCGCAGACATATATTTCACCTTTTTCTCCGAATAAATCAATGCCCTGAACAATCGTTACGGCAGTGAGTTCAGTTACTGTTGCCAGCATGTCGTCAGGACACAGGTTCTGAAGTATTGAGCTTCGATTGAGATAATCACCGTTGAAAAGCTCGCGTCCGGTGGATTTCGGAGGCTTAGCCTTAAAGTATGGTTCATCGAGAAGTTCTTCAAGGGCTTCAGCACTGACGGTACCGCGGGAAGCATGTTCTCCGCTGAAATCGCTCGGCTGATTCAGGTATTTTCGCGCAAGCAGATCAATCATGGTGTTGCCGGGGCCTGTGTCGAATCCGGATACATTACGTCCTGGAATCAGTACGGATACGTTGGATATGCCGCCTATGTTTACGATGTATCTTGGAGTGTCCGGACTGGCACATATTTCCTGATGAAAAGCAGGCACCAGCGGAGCCCCCTGACCGCCGAGAGCAAGATCCATGGATCTGAAGTCGCAGGTCACGTCAATTCCGGTAAGTGCCGCCAGCAGGGCGTGATTGCCCAGCTGAACCGAAAACCCGTTTTCAGGTTCATGACGGACGGTCTGACCGTGAGAGGCTATGGCGGTGATGTCCTCGGGAGTCAGCTTCTGCCTGATGAGCAGTTCCCTGATTCCTTCCGCAGCAGCCTGTGCATAACGGCATCCGAACATTCCCGCCCTGTGAATCTCATTTTCTCCGGGAGTGCACAGGGCCTTTATCGCTTTTCTGTCCTCTTCAGACCATTTCTTTTCAAGTGCGGCCACCAGTCTTATTCTGCCGCCTTTCTGAAAATCCACCAATGCCACGTCAATCGCGTCAGCGCTGGTTCCTGACATAAGTCCTATGTATAAAGCCATTGTTACTCCGTGAGGCTGAGGTCTGTCAGAGCCTCCGTAAATTATGTGTTTGTCGAAAACCGGGATTGAAGATAACTGTTGTCTTTTTGGGAAGAAACATTCAGCGGTTCCGTCTCTGGTTATAATACTTTAGCATGAGATGTCTGAGATATCGATAATTTTATACCTTATTTTGCTTATAGTCTGTGGCAAATTTTTGCTTTTACCTCTATAATGCAAGACGGAAATTTTTTTGTATTTTTTTATTTAAATCGGTTAAACGGATTCTGCCGTTTTTAATGGTTAAAACCAGCGGCGGAACTGTTGCCCTTTATAGATGGAGTATAGGTGATGATTTCAGTTGATGAGGCGTTGTCAGAGATTGTTCGTGGTGCCGATTCTGTAATTTCGGTTGAAGGATTAAAGGCAAAGCTTGAAGAAGGCAGACCATTGAGAATTAAGCTCGGCATGGATCCTACAGCTCCGGACATTCATTTAGGTCACACCGTAATCTTAAACAAGCTGAGAGTTTTTCAGAAGCTTGGTCATGAAATCATTCTGATTATCGGTGACTTTACCGCGGCGGTAGGTGACCCTACAGGCAAGAATGCCACCAGACCACCTCTTTCAAGAGAAAAGATTCTGGAAAATGCCAAGACCTATGCGGAACAGGCTTTTAAGATTCTTGATGAAAGCAAGACCAGAATCGTGTACAACTCTGAATGGCTTGAAAAGCTCGGAGCTTCCGGCATGATCAAGCTTGCATCACGTCAGACCGTTGCCAGAATGCTTGAACGAGATGATTTCAAGAAGAGATATGCAGCAGGTCAGTCCATTGCCATTCACGAATTCATTTATCCTCTGCTTCAGGCATACGATTCAGTTCATTTGAAGGCTGACGTTGAACTTGGCGGTACCGACCAGCGCTTCAACCTTTTAATGGGGCGTGAACTGCAGAAGGAAGAAGGATTAAGTCAGCAGGTTGCCATCATGATGCCTCTGCTCGTAGGTCTTGACGGGGTCAAGAAGATGAGTAAGAGTGCCGGCAACTACATCGGTGTTCATGATGCTCCTAATGACATGTTCGGCAAGATCATGAGCATCAGCGATGATCTCATGTGGAATTACTACGACCTCCTGAGCCGGGCCAGCATTGCTGAAATTCAGGGCTTCAAGGACGGCATAAAGAACGGGACGGTAAATCCCCGGGATGTGAAGGTAAAGCTGGCCAAGGAGATTATTGCCAGGTTCCATTCCGCCGAAGACGCCGACAAGGCTGAGGCTGATTTTGTGGCGCGGTTCTCCAAAAATGCCATTCCCGATGCTGTTCCAGAGGTTTCTCTGAGTCTTGACGGCCGGGAATCCGTGAAGATCGGAGTGTTCCTGCGAGAAGCCGGTCTCGTGGCCTCCTCCTCTGACGGTCTCCGCATGGTGAAGCAGAATGCCGTGAAGCGCGACGGCACGGTGATTTCCGATCCGGCCTTCCTGGTGGAGCCGGGCACCGCTGTCTGGCAGGTGGGGAAACGCCATTTTGCGAAGGTGACGCTGTCTTAACAGGTCTAAATCGTCAATTTCAAATCTTTAGTGTTACCCCCGGCGGGGGTGGTTGTTAAAGACGGCAAAGCAGAGGGCAA
>JAEEGK010002898.1_pt1 | contig 42970 bp, 32 predicted proteins | sample 8958771 | NCBI WGS metagenome assembly JAEEGK01 (sample SAMN16246547, study PRJNA631951) | gut metagenome | biome: gut microbiome; feature: rumen; material: SC-attached | host: Bos | place: Iran: Karaj | collected 2018-10
CGAAGGATGTCGGGATAATTGCGACGAATAAATAATAAAAACATTAAGTTATGAAAAAACTCATCACAACTCTATCCATTCTTTTGGCGACTGCCCTATCGAGTTTCGCCCAGGACACCATAACCGGCGTGGTGAACCGCGTTGCGGCACCATATTTCGAACAGAATGTCTGCGATACCCGTTTCGCCATAACAACCGATAGCGAAACATATTACGTGATGGTTGACAACTACTGGCCGAATCCATATCTGGAAGATTTGGTTATACATTATGACACTATTGCAATTGGAAATGAGATTTCGGTTATCGGCAATATTTTGGAAATGGAAGATGGAAATGGAGAAGGCTTTAATGTTATTGATGTTCAAAAACTGGTTGGTGCTACATATAGTTATGGAACAGGATTTATTAGTTGGTTTTCTCAATACGCCATAATAAATTGTAATGTCGCACCAGATTATGCCTGTTATCTCGCAATAAACGGGGTTTTGCAAACGAATTTCCCAATTATCTTCAATGGAATGACTCTCAACAGTGGAGCTTATACCATGGTTGGCATAGCTGAATATTGGCCTGATTATGACCTCCCAATTCTTGAATTGACACAAGTTATTCCGTATGCCATTGAAGCCACAGCAAATGGAGTTATAGTCGCTAATGACGAGCTTTGTTTATTCACTCCATGTGGAGACACTAAATATCTTTCGTTTTCGGAAAATAATGAAACATATTATCTTACGAACAAAGACAAACTTCATAATGAAGATTTCTTCTCACCTATGTGGGGAGACAATGTCAATTCAAATATCCAAGGTTTCGGAAACACTCACTACGATTTGTTCGGAGCTCCTTTTAACACTTTTGAGACACTTTCCATGGAAACAACTGGTGAAAGAAATATTGTCGGGCCAATTATCACTGTTGGAAATCCCTCAATAAGTTCAGCTCCACCCATTGGCATGAGGTGTGCTATTATTGATAATAATGATGAATATCTTGTTGAAAACCCTCAACAATGGGATTATTCTCAAACACAATGTATTATCGAAAATGACACACTGCCATTCAATATTGAAGTTATAGGATACTTTACCACAACGCACATGTTCCTTGGCAATGGAATAACTCCATATATGGAAATAGCATTTGATAGCATAAATGCCAACACCTTCGGAACGAGCACTGTTTCTGGTACATTGACAATACAAACATACCACAATTATCAGCAAGAACCGTTTTTCGTCATTGTCAATAATGAAGATGATTACTTTATAGGAACGGGTCCGTTTACAGATGCCACGTCGGGGCTTTTAATTGTCGGTCAAGACACCATCCATGTTGGTGACAATATCTGTGCAACAGGTGAAATTGGGCGGTTTTATGGCATAACAGCAACATATCCGACCTATATTTTCGACATCCATAACACCATAAATATTGATAAAGTCAGCATTATTACGGAATTATCAGAAGTGTATGATGCAGATATTCAAATATATCCAAATCCATCAAATGGAATAGTTGAAATTGCTTCTAAACAACTGATAAACAATATCTCAGTATGTGACTACACAGGACGTGTTTTATTTAACAAATCCTACAATTCCGAACAGATTGATCTTGATTTACATGATTACAAAGGCCTAGCGATAATTCATATTAGTTTTGAAAACGGACAAGCATTGTCGAGGAAGATTGTGGTTCATTAAAAAAGGTGAAAATTAATTTTTAAATTCCACGAAATATCTGTATTTTTGCAGAAAATTTGAACAAATTAAAAATACAGATATATGATAGCAAGAGAACTTTTAAATCCGAAGAGCATCGTGGTGTGCGGTGCGTCGAGTGACATCCACAAACCTGGTGGAAAAGCTTTGAAAAACCTTCTTGAGAGCCCTTTCAGAGGTCCTGTCTATGCGGTGAACCCGAAAGAGACTGAGGTGCAGGGCGTGAAATGCTACGCCAGCGTCAACGAGCTTCCGAATGTGGAATGCGCCATCATCTGCATCGCAGCCAAGTTCTGCGCCCAGACCGTCGATGTTTTGGCAAAAGAGAAAGGCTGCAAAGGCTTCATCATCATCAGCGCAGGATTCTCGGAGGAGAACCACGAGGGTGCCTTGATTGAGAAACATATCGTCGACACCATCAACAGCGTCGGCGGCAGCCTGATAGGCCCTAACTGCACAGGCTTCCTCAACGTGAACTACGCCGGCTGCTTCGACACCCCTATCCCGACACTCGACCCGAAAGGCGTCGACTTCATCACTGGCTCGGGCGCGACAGCAGTGTTCATCAAGGAATACGGCATGAGCAACGGACTGAAGTTCAACAGCGTGTGGGCAGTGGGCAACAGTGCCCAGCTCGGCATCGAGGACGTGCTCGAACACCTTGACGAGACCTTCGACCCGGTGAAGTCGAGCCATGTCATCATGCTTTACATGGAAAAGATCGGCGACCCGCAGAGATTGCTGAAACACTCACGTAGCCTCATCAACAAAGGATGCCATATAGCAGCTATCAAGTCAGGTGGCTCCGCAGCAGGCAGCCGTGCAGCATCGTCACACACTGGCGCCCTCGCCACAAACGACGCAGTGGTAGACGCCTTGTTCCGCAAGGCAGGTATCGTTCGCTGCCAGAACCGTCAGGAGCTCACGACAGTGTGCGGCGTGTTTATGCACCCTGAAATCAAAGGCAAACGCTGCGCGGTGATAACACACGCAGGCGGTCCTGCCGTCATGCTGACAGACGTGCTCTCAAACGGCGGCATGGAAGTGCCATCATTGAAAGAACATCCGGCAAGCCCGGCATTGCTCGAGAAGCTCTTCGCAGGCTCATCAGTGGGCAACCCTATCGACTTCCTCGCAACAGGAACAGCCGAGCAGCTCGGATATATCATCGACACCGTCGAAAATGAATATACAGACATCGACTTCTCAGTGGTCATCTTCGGCTCACCGGGATTGTTCAGCAACAAAGAGGTTTACGACCTACTCGACCAGAAGATGAAGACCTGCAAGAAGCCTATCTTCCCTGTCCTGCCTTCAATCATCAACGTGAAAGATGAGATTGAGGATTTCATCGCAAAAGGCCGCATCAACTTCCCAGAGGAATGTGTGCTCGGCAATGCCATCTGCAAGGTCTATAACACTCCGAAGCCACAGCCAGAGGACGTGGAGATGCCAAAGGTCGACACATCCCGCATCCGCAAATGCATCGACAGCTGCGAAAACGGATATATCGCTCCAGATAAGATTTACGAACTTCTTGACGCAGCTGGCATCGCACAAAAGCAGATCCGTGTCGTCGACAAGAAACAGCAGGCATTGGACTTCGCCAACGAGGTGGGTTATCCGCTCGTGATGAAGGTCGTCGGACCTGTCCACAAGTCAGACGTGGGCGGCGTGACATTGAATGTCCGTGACATCGAGACCGTCGGCAAGGAGTTTGACCGCCTCATGGCTATCAAAGACACCTATGCAGTGGAGATGTACCCTATGCTTGACGGCACTGAGGTTTACATCGGTGCCATCCGTGACAAGAAGTTCGGACATCAGGTGTTCTTTGGCTTGGGCGGCATCTTCATCGAGGTCTTGAAAGACGTCCAGAGCTCATTGGTGCCAATCAGCGCAGATGAAGCCAAGGAAGCCCTCACCCACCTTCGTGGATACAAGATTCTGCAAGGCGTTCGCGGTCAGCAGCCAGTCAACGTCGACGTCTATGCTGAGCAGATTGCAAGAGTAGCCGCCTTGGTGATGGCAGCTCCTGAGATCGCCGAGATGGACCTCAACCCGTTGCTTGGCAACCCGAAGAACGTGGTGGCAGTGGATGCACGTATCAGAATCGAGAAATAATGAAAAAGTCAGATTATATCACAATCATAGCGATAGCCGCGGTCATCTGCGGCTTCGCTTTTATCCCGGGAGCCTGGGACTGGTTTATCAGTGCGACGAAGCATCACGGCCTGCTGATGAGCTTCTTCAAGTTCGCCATCCTCGGCACCTTCGGCGAGATGCTTTCTTTGAGAATCAAGGAAGGCGTTTACATGAAAAAAGGCTTCGGATTGGTGCCGAAGATGCTCGTGTGGGGCATTCTCGGTGTCGTCATCGCCTCCGCCATGACCATTTTCAAGACAGGAACAGTCGTCTTGCTTGACAACGGTTTCCACCTCGACGGCAAGGCTGCCAAATGGTTTTACGGCAACCCGTTAACGGGAGCACCTCTCACCTGGGGCAAGTTCTTCGTGGCACTCTGTGTCAGCGTGCTGATGAACACCTTGTTTGCACCGGTCTTCATGACATTCCACAAAATCACCGATATCCACATCGCTGAGACAGGTGGCTCGCTGGCGGGATTCTTCAGCAGTCCGCTCAACATTCAGCAGACGATGGCAGAAAAAATCAACTGGAACATACAGTATGGCTTCGTTTTCAAGAAGACGATACCGCTGTTCTGGTATCCTGCTCACACCATCACCTTCTTGCTGCCAGGCACGTTGCAGGTGTTGTTTGCAGCGGCGTTGGGAGTGGCGCTGGGAGTGATACTGAGTATTAAGAAGTAATAATGTCTCACGCAGATAAAGCAGATAAAGCAAATTTTCTGTTCTTCCGTGACTTAATGTTTGCTAAAGCAAACTGCAGATTTACGCAGATTTAGAGTGAAGTTTTATGACTTCACTCTTTTCTTTTTATGATTGCGTAGCCTGTTCCCAAGAGGGTGAGTATCAGCAAGCCGCCGCCTATTGGTGCGTATTCATTATGTGGAGAGCCCAGCTCGCCTGTCGGCATGTTCAAAATGCCCGTCGGGTCGTCAATCCTGTTGTAACAATCATTGTCATAATTATTGAAAAAACCATCACTGTATTGAGCAGAGCCACTAACGCTCATCGTAAACACCAATGTTATTGCCAAAAATATGTTTTTCATAGCTATTCCCTCCATTTTCAATTATTTAACGACAATCTTCTGGGTCTTGACATCGGCACCTATAAGCCTTAAGATGTAAACGCCTGTTTGCAATGATGATGTGCTGACAGAACCGACACCATTAACACTCTGTTTCATCACCAGACGGCCTGTCACATCGAATATCTGCAACTCTCCTTCGCCGCTGACCATGAGGTCGTTGCCGTTCTGGTAGGCAAATGATTCTGAGCCTGTCGAAGAGACGGATGTGTTGTAATCGAGTTTTACAATGAAACGGTTCTCTTTATCAGATGGAGCTCCGATGAACGAATACTCTTCGTCGATGAGCATGTCGACATCCTCACCGGTAACGGCATCGATAAGATGCAGATAGCTGAAATCGCCGTCTGTCTTGACATTCATGGTATAGCGGCCCATAGTGGCAGCGCGGAAGTTGAGGTTAAACGCCGTCACATCGTCACCGATATTTGCGATAGCGAAGTCCTCACCATTGTGCTGGATGTAAAGCATTGGTATCTCGTCATTTCTATGCTCAATCTTATTCAGTCCGTGACCTTCTTTCATCACGGCGTAAGCCACATCTTCATAATTGCTGTTCGACACGGTGAACATGATATTGTTGTCGTAATCCCGTTTTGCGCCTGTCGCCGCCGTCTTTGTTATCACCAGATGGTTGTTTGCGACAGTATTCTTCGCCTGCACCACAACGCCCTGACATGGTGTGATAGGCGTCGAATGGTCATTTCCGGCAATCCATCCGCCAGCAAGCGTGAGGGTGTAGAAGCCTTCTTCGAGATATGTATTAGGGATAGCCGCATTCACACCTTTATAAATATTATGCGGATATGGGTTTCCGATTAGGTGGAAGCCTTTGGTCGATGGCGAGGTGTAGCTTAAGGCATAGTGCACGGTGTCGACGTTGAGTGTGCCGTTAAACTCTATCGCTGTGTTGTCGCCTTTACGATAGAGATAGCCATGACCGTTTTGCATTCTTGAGTAGACATTACTGCCGTCTTGGCTGTTTTCCCACAACAGATTGGTCTCATTCAGACGATAAACGTTGTATGCCGAGCTCGTCAGATTGGCCACATTGGCAAATGTCACATTTCTTACAGGTGTTGAGATGGCGTGCCAGCCATATTTTGACGACTCCACCCATTTCGTGATATCCTTTTCGACGATGGCGTTGACATTCGGCGTGTTGTTGATAAGCTGTCCGCCGTCTTCGATGACAATCTTGGCGCCTGATGCTTCTGTGATAGCTCCGGTCACAGCGAGTGTCACGCCAGAGTTGATTGTAAGGCGCACATTCGTATTGAGATACAGCGAAGGCAGCGTGGTGTTCTCACTGATTGCCGCGTCGGCTGCATAAGCGAAGTTAGCCACATAATTTCCAGCCCCCGTTACTGTGAAGCTGTAGGAGGCATTTGTGGATACCACGACATTGTCTTTCGTCCAGTTAACGAACGAGAAGCCGGCATTAGGCGTTGCTGTCAATGAAGCGGTCTCGCCGTAATTGAATGTGGTTATGGTGATTGGGGTGCCGCCGCCAGTTGAATATGTCACCGAAATGGCTCGGATTCTACGGTTACCGGAAGTGCCACCAATGGTGAATTTAACGGATGAAGCGCTGCCAGTCCACTTTGGACTACTGAACGTACCGACATTTGTGGTGATTGCATTAGATCCGTCACTTGAACCATAAGTCAATTCTATCTTGGTTATCGGTCCGGATGTGCTACTGACCGTAAAGTAATTACCGCCGTAGCATCTGATAGCTGAGCCAGAAGTATAATATGTTGGTGCTTTGCTGTTTGAACCTTTATTAAATGCAACGTTGATGTTTTCATCGACAGTGGCACTGCTTATTACAGTTTCATTTCCGTATCCTTGAGCTGAAAAATCAATTGAATTAGTGACACTTGACTGAGGAATCTCACCGATATAGGCTATTCCTCCATAAGTAGGATTAGCTATAGTGGCAATCTGGTATGTCTCAAGCTCGAAGTTGGCGACGTATATGCCTTCTGCATTCACAGTGAAACTATAAGTAGGATTGGTCGACACCACTGCGTTGTCTTTTGTCCAATTCACGAAGGTATAGCCGGTATCAGGCGTTGCTGACAGCGTTGCCGTTGCGCCAGCAGGTGCGGTAACTTGTTGTGCAGGACCGTCCGAATCCGAATAGGTGACCGATATGCATTTGAGTCGGCGATTGCCTGAGGTGCCTCCGATTGTGAATGTCACCGAAGTGGCATTGCCTGTCCATGTATTATTGCTGAAAGAGCCGACATCGGCAGTAATTGTATTGCTGCCATCGCCTGAGCCATAGGTCAAAACAATGTCAGTAATATTACCCAAAGCTGTGCTTACAGTAAAATAATTGCCGCCATAACATCTGATGGCTGTGCCAGAAGTATAATATTTTGGCGCGTTGTTGCTTGTGCCTTTGTCGAATGTGATGCCGACATTTGCATCCAATGTTTCGCTGCTAATAGCTGTTGCATCCGAATATCCCTGTGTTGAGAAATCAATTGATGCATTCTCATTGAAATCATACATCACGCTTACCGCACCGCCAACAGCAGGGTTTGCCGAAGCGATAATCTGATAGCCCCCCGACCATGTCGGATCCCAAATCATATAGGCATAATCCGGGTTGTCGACGAATGGATTGCGGTTGTGCTGGATGCCATAAACAGCGTTGTTACGGGCAGTCTCCTTATCCGAAACCGGGTCGTCGTGATGCCATTGGAGCAGCATTGCAATAGCCCAGTCATTTATATCAGATTTGTTGGTCATATCCGATGTGCCCCAACTGTTGTCCAGTCCGTAATAACGCACGCTCACATACATCAAGGCGCGGGCGATGTCGCCCTTGTATTCGTCAACTGGTTCAAAAACGGTTCCTGTATATCCGCTAACTGTATTTGGACCACGCTTTCCACAATCTGTTTGCGACCAATCAGGATTCGAAACTTCGCCAAAAGGATAATTCCCGCGTATATTATTTACATACCCATCGGTTGGAAACACATGATGCAAGTCGGTTTTTTCGGTACCATCGTTATTGGTCCATGATTGAGCCCATAAATGTTCACGATTATAACAGTCTCCCACCCCTTGATATTCGCCGCATTGGTCAGAACTATATGTAAAATCGGTGTCTGAATATATATCCCAAATAATTTTATTTGAACCCGTATTAGGCTTTAAATCTGTACTTTGATATGACGTCCATATACCATCATAAGTAGGATTATATGTTCCGCCCCCTGGTTTGTCATTTTTTATTATATTATGCAAAGCAGCCCGTAATTCTTCTCCTGTCTTGCCTTCCGCATTGTCGTAATACCCTGCAGGTGCTTGCGCTTTCAGCGCAAAAGCGGCAATTAAAAACGCTATTAGTAATTGTAATCGTCTCACCATTAAATTTAAAATTTAAAGATTCAAAATTATAAAATATAAGTTACAAAATTAAGATATTTTTTTTAATTAGAATGAATTTTTATGAGATTTATTCACCAAGGTGAATGCTTTCGCAAGCTCAGGTCTCGACTCCACTTCGTTACGCTCGAAATGACAAGGGGGATATTATTCTTTTCACTCGAACTGAAAAAAATTTAAAAATTTTTCATTTTTTTCTTGCTATGTAAAAAAATTGTTGTATTTTTGCAGTGTATTAGATGACTAATACAGCGCAAAAGTAACGATAAACATTATATAACATGATTAAAATCAACAACTTAGATTTCGCGTACAAAAACACGCAAGTCTTCAGAAGAATCAGCCTCGAGTTCGAAAAGGGTAATATTTACGGACTTTTGGGCGAGAATGGTGTCGGCAAGACCACCTTATTAAAATTAATATGCGGTCTGCAGAAGCCACAATACGGCGAGATCACCGTCGACGGATTCACGCCATCGATGCGTCAGCCGCAATTCCTTCAAAACGTGTTTTTTCTGCCAGAGGAAGTGATTACCGAGGACACCACACCAGAGAAGTTCATTCAGAAAACAGGCGTCTTCTACCCTCGCTACGATTTCGACCTGTTCAACAAGCTGATGAAAGAGCTTGAAGTCGACCTGAGCAAGAAATTCAACGAGTTGTCGCACGGTCAGAAGAAGAAAGCCTTGTTGGCATGCGCTATGTCATTGCAGACCGACTATCTCTTCTTGGACGAGCCCACCAACGGTCTCGACATCCCTTCGAAAGCATTGTTCCGCAAGGTTATTTCGCAATATTGCAGCGACGAGACCACAGTCATCATCTCGACACATCAGGTGAAAGATGTGGAGAACCTCATCGACCCTATCGTCATCCTCGACCGTGACGACGTACTGCTTAACGCCAGCTTCTCGAAGATTACCGAGAAGATTTTCTTCGAATACGGTCCGGAGAGACTCGACAACGCCTATTACACCGAGATGCTGCCAGGCGGCTACATCAACGTGATGCGCAACGTCAACAACGAAGAGAGCAACGTCAACATAGAGGCTCTGTTCAATGCTGTTATGAAGAATAAAGAAACAATCAAAAACTTAATGAAATGAACAACACATTAGATTTCAACAGATTAGGAAAGGTTGTCAAGCATGATGGCGCCAGCTTCACACAGAATCTCAGCTTGGCTCTTATAATATTATGGTCAATTCCGTTGGTAATCTGGCTCTTCAGCAGCCTGACACCGAATAATGGTCATATTGACTCATACTCAAGAATAAGTATCATCAGCACATTAGGCACAATCCTCTTGATTATGGCACCTGCAAGGCTTTACAAATACTGCAACGACAGCCGTCAGGGTATAAGATACGCCATGTTACCGGCTTCATCGCTCGAAAAATTCATAAGCATGGTGTTTTACTGCGTCATAGTGGCACCTGTCATTTATTTGGCCGGCGCTCTTGCCATCGACTCTATCTTGGCAGTTCTTGGCGGACCATACGAAGGCTTCGCAATTGCCGATTATTTCAATGATTTGTCACAATTTAGACACATGGTGAGACAAAAAATGATGATGGGTGAAGAAGATTACACATTACTTGCAAATTACTTATCGCCAACAATTATCATTTTGTCAAAAGCCCTCAGCACGTTGGCAATGTCGTCGGTTTTCATGTTCGGCAATATGGTGTTCAAAAAGCGTAAAACCGGCAAAATGATAGGCATACTGATTCTTTTGTTCATCATTTTCATGATAATAATGGTCAATTATGTTGCAAATCATGAAGAACAAATCTCAAGGTGGTTCGGATATATGAACGAGGAAAATGCCGCATACGTCATCACACGTATGATAAGAGTATCGATAAACGCCTCACTCATTTTCTCAGCCGTTGTATCAGTTGTGATGCTGTGGCTCACTTATTACAAAATTAAGACTCAAAAGTATTGATTATGATGGATTTTAATAAAAACAAGCCGATATATCTGCAGATTTGCGACCACATCTACGAGCGCATCCTCAGCGATGAGTTTCACAGCGGCGAGAGGCTGATGTCGGTACGCGAGCTCGGAGTCGAGCTGGGAGTGAACCCCAACACGGTGATGAGGTCGTTCGAACGCCTGCAGAACAAGGGAATCATAGCCACAAAGCGCGGCATCGGCTTCTATGTTTGCGAAAACGCCCGCGAGATGATTCTCGAAGAGCAGAAAAAGGAGTTTATCGAGAATGACATTCCTGAGTTCTTTAAGAAAATGGACCTGTATGGCATATCATTTGAGGATTTGACTAAACTCAAATGAGATTCCTCACTTCGTTCGGAATGACAGGGGTTCTAGCAGAAGCTACCCTGTCATTCCGAGCACAAAGTGCGAGGAATCTCAAAAAAACTTGTATATTTGCATCAAATTAATTTTTAAAATATGAAAAAACTACTCTTATCATTAGTTATTTTATTGAGCGTTAATGTATTGCACGCTCAATTAAAAGTCAAGACCACTTATCTTGACAACGGATTGAAGGTGGTGATGTGCGAGGACCACAGCTCACCGAAGGCTTACGGCGCTGTTTATGTGCATGCCGGAAGTAAGAACGACCCTCTTGATGCCACAGGCATGGCTCACTATTTCGAGCATATCATGTTCAAAGGCACCGACAAAATCGGAACCATCAACTGGGAAGCCGAGAAGGTGTATCTCGACAGCATCGACGTGATGTACGACAAGCTGCATGAGACGACCGACGTCGAGGCGCGTGCCGCTATCCAGCAGAAAATCAACGAGTTGTCGATTGCATCGACAGACTATGCCATACCGAATGAGGTCGACGTGATACTCACCAAGATGGGAGGCACTGGCCTCAACGCAGGCACATCATACGACCAGACGATATATTACAACTTCTTCCCTGCCAACCAGATTGGCAAGTGGATGGACGTCTACGCCGAGCGTTTCCGCTACCCTGTGTTCCGTCTCTTCCAGAGCGAGCTTGAGACCGTTTATGAGGAGAAGAACATGTACGGTGACGGACCTATCAACGCCTTTCAGGAATACATGTTCAAAGAAATCTGCGGTGAGCATCCTTACGGCCGTCCAATCATCGGTTTGACAGAGCACCTGAAGAACCCGCAGACCTCAAAGATGCGAGAGTTTTTCAACACATATTATGTTGCCAACAACATGACTCTCATCCTCGTCGGTGACTTCAACATCGAGGAGATTGAGCCTATGGTGGCTGAGAAATTCGGCACTTGGCGCAGCGGTGAAATCCCTGCCCAGCCCGAGTTCACCTTGCCTGAGTTCAAAGGCCAGACACTGAGAGAAGTGAGAATGACACCTATTAAAATCGGTGCTCTCGCATGGAAAGGTGTTAAGATATCTGACCCTGAATATCTGCCTCTCTCGATGGCATGCACCATATTCAGCAACGGCGAGACAGGTATCATGGACAAGGAGATGATCGACGGCAACATCATGATGGCCACGCTCATGCCGCTCTCACTCGAAGACCACGGAGCAAACATCATCCTCTACGTCCCGAAACTCATCGGACAGTCACATAAAAAAGCCGAGGAAATCATCTTCGCATGCCTCGACAAACTTAAAAATGGCGAGTTCAGCGACGACCTCTTCGAAGCGACACGCACCGAGATGCTGAAGGATCGCGTTAGGGAAACTGAAGACTTCCAAAGACTTACCAACCTCTTCCTCGAACTTGAGCAGCGCGGCATGACTTACGACGATTATCTTATGGAAACAGAACGTATCAAGAGCATCACAAAAGATGAAGTGGTGAAGATGGCCAAAAAATATTTCACAAACGACTACCTCGACATCCGTTCAAAGATGGGATTCCCTGCCAAAGACAAGGTCGACAAGCCTAACTGGAAGCCTATTGAGGCCAAGAACACCGACGCAAAGTCTGATTTCGCCAAGATGATAGAAGCTAAAGAGGTTCCTGCAGTGACACCACAGGTCATAGAATTCGGCAAAGACGTGGAAATCACCAAGGCCAACGACTTCTACACCCTGTTCTCGACAAAGAACCCTTACAACGACATCTTCACCTTGACCATCGAATACAACCATGGCACCATCGATGATCCCGACCTTGAACGCGCCCTCATGTATTGGGAGTTACAAGGCTCACAATCAATGAGTTATGAAAAATTCAACCTCGCCTTGCAGAAAATGGGAGCGTCACTCTACGTCTATGCCACACCATCGGTTACCACATTGAATATCAGCGGCTTCAAGAACGACTTTGAAAACATCATCGCTCTCTGTAAAGAGAAAGTGTTCTCTCCAGCCAACGACGAGACAAAGAAAGACATCCTCATCGAAAACGAGAAAATGGAAGAAAAGAGCCTGAAAGAAGACGCTTCGTCATGGGGTGATGCCGTTTACGAATACGCTTTGTATGGCTCCAACTCCAGTTATCTCAACAAGACACCTCTCAAAAAATGGAAGAAACGCAGCGGCGAAGAGCTCCTCAACGAAATGAGCGAAGTGTTCAACTATAACGGCAACATCTTTTTTGCCGGCAACAACGACAATACCGAGATTGTAAAAGTCCTTATTGAACACGGATTCATCAAAGACAACGTCATCAAGGCCGACAAGAAGATCAAGAAGGCCGCCAAATTCACCGACAATCAGATCTTTATGGCTTCTAACAAGAAGTTCCGCCAGAGCAACATAAATTTTTATGTGCCAAGCGAGACCTTAGGTGACCATGAGCAAGCCGTCGCTATGGTCTTCAACAAATACTTTGGTACCGACATGTATTCAATTGTGTTCCAAGAGATTAGAGAGTTCCGTTCATTAGGTTACACTGCCTACAGTTATTTCACCTACGACTATCTCAACAGGGAACCAGGCAACCTCTTCGCCTACCTCGGGACACAGTCAGACAAGACCAACGAGGGCATCGAGGTGTTGCGCGGACTCATCACCGACATGCCGGAGAGAATGGAGAAATTCAACGCCTCAAAGGACGCTTTGATAATGTCGAGAGCCTCTAACTATGTGACGTTCCGTAACATCCCAAGAACAGTGAGCACTTGGGTTGAGCAAGGTTACAGCCACGACCCGAGAATCGAGATGACCGACATCATCAAGAATACCGAATATAGTGATATTTACGAATTCTACAAGAAGTGTATCATGAACAGACCTATCATCATCATGATGTCGGGCAACGGCAAACAAATCGACATGAAAGCTCTTGAGCCATTCGGAAATGTGAAGAATCTTAAAGCTAAGGATATCTTCAAATAGTCTCTAGTCTCTAGTCTTTAGCAGTTGCTGACTAACGACTAAAGACTAATGTCTAAAGTCTAATATAACCTCGGCGGCTCGGATGGCTTCCGGGGTTATTTTATCATTGGAAAGCATTTTGGCAATTTCAGTAACACGTTCATTGTGAGACAGTTGTCTGATACATGAACGTGTTTTTTCGTTGTTTTCGTCTTTATAGACAAAGAAATGATTTGTTGCTTTAGAGGCAATCTGCGGAAGATGCGTGATAGAGATAATCTGCAGGCTCTCCCCCATTTTCTGCATGATGTTGCCAAGTTTCGACGCCACCTCACCCGAAACGCCAGTATCTATCTCATCGAATATCAATGTCGGGATGTAGTTGCTTTCCGCCGCCACCGCCTTGATAGCCAGCATCAAACGTGAGAGCTCGCCTCCAGAGGCGACACGGGATATGGCTTCTGGTTTCACGCCTTTGTTTGCCGAGAAGAGGAAGCATATCTTATCCCTGCCCTTCTCCGAAAACTCTGAATCCCCGGAAAACTCCGTTATCTCAACCTCGAAAACACCGTGAGGCATCTTCAACTGGCGGATTATTTCAGTGACCGACTTCTCAAAGGAAAGCTTTACCTTTTTACGTCTATCAGACAGATTATCAGCGAGTTTCGTGACTTCTTTCTCGCATTTCTTGACCTCTATCTCTTTCTTGGCAATCAGCTCGTCGATATTGGCGAAAGCTCCGACTTTTTGTTGCAAATCCTCGCGAATCTTCAGCAAATCGGTGTAATCGCTCACATGATGCTTCATCATCAGGCGTTGCAGCAGGTCGAAACGCTCCTGAAGCTCATTCAGTGATTCAGCGTCAAACTGTGTGCTATCTTGCAGCGAATCAATGTCATGCGCTATGTCTTTGAGCTCTATTTTTGTTGATTCGAGACGCTCAACATATTGTTCCGCTTCGGGAATATATCGTTTCAGTCGCTCCACAGTCGATTTCAGCTCGTTCAGCTGGTCGAGGATAGAGATTTCCGAATCTTGTAACAGATTCGTCGACTGGGCAAGCAAGGTCTTCACCTCCTCTGCGTTCTCCAAAAGCTCCAAATGTTGGCTAACTTCTTCATACTCATTATCTTGCAAGTCAGCCTTCAGCAACTCGTCGAGCTGGAATAAGAGGAAATCGTTTTCCGCCACGTTTTTCTGAGCCATCTCGCGAAGCGATTTCAACTCGTTTCGCAAGGTAACAAACTTATGGTAAACCGCTTGATAATCAGCGAGTAATGCGTTGTTACCAGCGGCATTGTCGATTATTTCAAGTTGGAAGTCGGCATTGGTCAGAAGCAGCGAGTCATGCTGTGAATGTATGTCAACCAATTGATTACCAAGCTCTTTCAGCTGTTGTGCTGTAACAGGTGTATCATTTATAAAAGCTCTTGATTTCTTTGTTGGGGAGAGCTCACGTCTAAGTATCAGTTCCTCGTCATAATCGAGGTCATTTTCTTCAAAGAAAGACTTAAAACGTTCATTGTCAACGACAAACGTTGCTTCCACCGCACATTTCTTCGACTCATCGAGCATGATGTTTGAGTCGGTGCGTTCACCGAGCACGAATCCGAGAGCACCCAGCAATATCGATTTTCCAGCACCTGTCTCGCCTGTAATAACGCTAAACCCATCATCAAAAGATATTGATAATGAGTCAATTAGAGCATAATTACTAATGGCGAGATGTTTTAACATTTCAGTTAAAAACGTTTTTTTGCATTGAGCACTTCTTCGTATTCCTCTGAGTGTGCCGGATCGATGTCACGCAATATGTTGATTGCCTTGGTCTTCTCCTGCTGCGGACCGTCGGAATATATGTTTTTCCACTCGTCACGCTTGGAATCGTTAAGTATTTGGATAAAATAGAGGTTTGACTTTGAGGTGTACGCTGTTTTCACATAATCGAGCGACTTTGTGATTGCTGTACGTCCGTTTTCGATTTTTCCGCTACCCATCACATCGAGTCCAAGTCGGTGATATTCATACATAAACTGACGCAGTGAACGGTAAGCCGGGTTGGTGTAGCTGTCGAGTAGCCAATAACGGTTTTTATAGCTGTCGAAAGCCTTCCAGCCTCCTTCTGCGGCGTTTTGTGCCTGTGTCACGATCTGGTCGCACATATTGAACATCTCGTCACCGCCGTTCTGTCCGAAAGTGTCGAAATATATTCCCAAGCAATAATATCCGTAGTAGGCAAGTATTGAGGTAAGGTTCGACATGAACGAATTCTCATTGAAATCGAGCGGTTGCCCATCGATGTATGAAAATGATATATCATTGTCAACGATGTTCAGTAGCGGCGAATTGTAATTTGATTTGTATACAGGACGGCGCAGCACAACGTTCAATTCTCCATCGATAGAGTTTCCGTCTCGGTTTTTCACTACCAACACCATAGAGCCTTCGATACGTTCATTTTCTTCAAACTTGATGTTGGTCCATATTCTTTGGTTCATGAATGTCACCATGCTCTCTTTCAGCGACTCATAGAGACGCTGGTCGGTGCCCGACACCTGTGCCGTGTTGATTTGCACTGTGAAGTTCAGCTCCTGTGCTGTCACATTGAGTGTCATCAGGCTGAAAGCAAACAATATCGCGAGAAATGCCCTTTTCATACTGTCATTTTTCAAGTGATTGATATACAACGTTCAAGATGTCGTTTGCCACCTCTTTTTTCGGTTTCAGTTCAAAATCGATAACCTTGTCGTCCTTGGTGATGATGCTTACCTTGTTGGTTTTCGTTTTGAATCCCACGCCGGCCTCGTTCATGATGTTAAGCACAATCATGTCGATATTCTTGGAGTGCAGCTTCTTCTTGGCGTTCTCGATGCCGTTTTCCGTCTCAAGGGCGAATCCCACAAGCATCTGTTTGTCGGTTTTGTTCTGACCCAAAGTCTTCAAGATGTCGTCTGTCTTCACGAGCTTGAGAATCATCTCGTTGCTGTTCGGGTCTTTCTTAATCTTCTGATTGGCAGTCACTTCCGGACGGAAGTCAGCCACTGCCGCACTCAGCACGGCTATGTCGGCATGTTTGAATGCTGCTGTTGTGGCGTCGAACATCTCCTTTGCCGAAGTCACTGGAACGACTTGGATATTAGCTCTTTCCGGGCGTATCGACGACGGGCCAAGCACCAGTGTCACCTCTGCACCTTGGTCTGCGAAAGCGCGCGCCACCTCGATGCCCATGAGGCCAGAGCTATGGTTTCCTATGAAACGCACCGGGTCGATGGCTTCATACGTAGGACCGGCTGTCACGAGCACTTTCTTACCGGCGAAACGCTGTTTTTTCTGGAAATACTCCTTGATACGGTTGAAAATCTCCTGTGGCTCCTCCATCCTGCCCTCGCCGCACAGCCCCGATGCCAGCTCACCTGACGACGGTGCGATGAAACGGTATCCGCGGCTGATGAGAGTGCGGATATTCTCTTGTGTGGCTTGATGTTTGTACATGTCAAGATCCATCGCTGGAGCGAACATTATCGGGCATTTAGCCGACAGGCAGACGGTCAAAAGATAGTTGTCAGCTATTCCTGTCGCCATCTTGGCGATAGTGTTTGCCGATGCTGGTGCTATCACGAAGAGGTCGGCCCACAGACCGAGTTCCACGTGGCTGTTCCACCTGCCAGTCTCGGTGTCGAAGCCCTTCGACAAAACGGGCAGTCCACTCAGCGTTGAGAGCGTGAGTGGTGTCACGAAGTCTTTTGCCGCGTCGGTCATAACCACCTGAACCTCAGCGCCTTCCTTCTTCAGCAGACGCACCAGGAGCGGTATCTTATATGCCGCGATGCTACCCGTGATGCCTATCAGGATTTTCTTTCCGGTGAGCATTTTTTAGAAGTCGCCTTCGTTTTTCTTGTTAGGGTTACGATAGTAAAGCTCGTCGTTGAGGAATTCCTCGATGGCTATAAGGGTCGGCTTCGGAAGCTTCTCATAGAATTTTGCCACCTCGATCTGTTCCTTGTTCTCGAACACTTCCTCCAAAGAGTCGTTCTGTGAAGCAAACTCCTCAATCTTCTTGTTGAGCTCCTGTTTCTCTTCTGTCGCTATCTGATTGGCTCTCTTCGAAAGGATTGCCACTGTTTCGTAAATATTACCTGTTCCAACGTAGAACTGGTCTTTCTGACGTGTGATAGCGGTTGTTTCCGCCTTGACTTTTCTGAAATCTATCATTTTAATTTAATTTATATTTTTCTAATTTCTCTCTAATTTTCTTTATTGTAGGCTCCAGTTTTGCGATGTATTCGCTTTCAGGATACACGTAGCAAAGCGTGTTGTATTTCTCCAATGCCAGTTCGTAACGCTCGCGTTGTTTCGACCTGATGCTGTTTTCAGCATAACGATAGTAATTTATAACCATGTTGTTAAGAATCTCCTCACGGTATTTGGTGTTCGGATAATCCTTAAGATAGGCTTCATAGCTCGTTATTGCGGCCTGATATTCTTCCATCTTGAAATAGAGCCTGCAGATGTCGTATTCTTTCTCCTCCAGTTTCATGCGTAGCGTGTCCATTTTGCCGTTCACCTCTTCCACTCTCGGACTGTTCGGGTACAGATCCACGTAGTTCTGGAATTCCTTGATGGCGGTGTAGGTATCCGACTGGTCGAGGGTTATCTTCGGTGACATCCTGTAATAGCAGATGGCGCTTTTGTACATGGCTTCCTCCGATTTTCTCGACAACGGATAACGCGTCACGAAACGTTTGTAATAGCTGCTTGCGATGTAGTAGTCTTCCTTATTGAAATAACACTCTGCCGTAAGGAAAGCTATGTTCTCACCCTCAGGCTTGCTGCGATAATACGCCTGCAACACGTCGAAAAGCTGCAAGGTACGGTCGTAATCCTTTTTTTCGTAATACTTCAACGCGGCTTCGTACTTCGCCTCGTTGTCCGTTCCCTTGAGCAATTTGTTGTATTTACTACAGGATACGCATCCCAACAAACAAATCATTACCGTTAAGAAAACCCTATTTTTAAGCATGCTGCAAAATTACGTTTTTTTTAGCTATCTTATTTATTATTTTTTATTTAATAACAAATTTCTTGAGATATTGTTGTCCGTCGCAGCTAATTTTAACAAAATAAATGCCTGATTCAATATCAGAAACATTGATTTCCAATGCGTTAACGACTTCTCTCACAACCTGTCCCTGAAGATTCACAATCATAACGTTGAGATTTGTGTAATTTTCGATGCCCACGATATTGATTGTTGTCGAGGCCGGATTCGGGTAAACCGTTATGTTTTCTGCGCTGATTTCGTCAATATCATCGCATTCTGTGACGGTGAACGACACTGATGCTGTTACCGATTCAATGCCATCGCTGACTGTCACGGTGTAAGTGTAGTCACCGAGAATTCCTTCAGGTGAAAAGACTGGTGTCTCTGATGTCGGGTTGTCGAGATGTCCGGCTGGCGACCACGAATATGTGTAATTGCCAGAACCTCCTGTCGCATAGACCGACAACGTGTTAGTCTCAGCTGTACAAATCGATTCATATTCAGCTAATGCTACGACTTCCAATGGATAAGACACGCCAAGACAATAAACGTGTGCTGCCCATCCTGATTTTGTGACGCTTGAGTCGGATGTGAATCTGAATGTAAGGGCTCCAGCGGCATTGGTAGCTGTGACAGTGCCAGGAGTGTCACCACCGCTGTATTGTCCGATTTGTGTGGCTGATGTCGAGGTTCCGTCGTAGATGTACAAGAAATCATAGTTGTTTTCCGTGTCAAACGACTGGAATTCGACTTCAATAATGCCGCCTTCTGTTGCAGGCATGAATGTCATAACCAGGTCTTTGTTGCTTGTATAGTCGGCATTCGGACCGCCATCATCGTAAAACATTGCATCACAAGTGGTTACAGTGGCGTTTGTCATGTTGTAAGCCTCCACTACTGAGATATAATTTGGCAAATATTTGGTGTCAGACTCGCCATCGGCATTGGTCACGGTGAGACGCACGTCGAAACTGCCAGCGTTGTTATAGGTCACTACAGGGTTAAGCTGGGTAGATGTGGCAGGTGTGCCGCCTTCGAACTCCCAGTTCCAGCTCACGAGCTGTGCGCCCCATGAGTTGTCGGTGAAATGCACTGAACCTCCTATGCTGACCGCTGTCACATCAGCTGTAAAGTCAGCGACGATGCCTTCGAGTGCCACCATTTGTGCATTGATGTTAATTGCTTCATTATCAGCCACTGTCACCTGTGTCTCGTATGCTTCATAGCCATTCTTTGTAATACGGACATTGTATGTTCCAGCTTTCACAGGACGGTGGAAGTCGCCGCCAGGGAGCTGTGTTGATACTGTAGAATACTGGTCATCGTGCCCCACCAGAGTGACTGTTGCGCCACCTATAGGAGCCTTCGTTTCAGCATCGACCACTGTTCCATGGATGCCGTTCAAGCACTGGTTCATGAAAGCGAAGATAGAGTTTTTATTGATGTTCCAGAAGTTAGGCATCTGGCTGGCGCTTGGGCATTTTGTGTTTGAGCACTCGATGGTAAGCTCACGGCATTGGGCATAGCCGTTCATATAGTCTTGGCGACCGCCACCAATCATGTACCACTGGGCGCCATTGGTGATGCCGTTGTTATAATCTGTCATGTAGCCTGAACTCACGGTATGGCAAAGGTCGGCATATTCGTGTGAGATGAGCTGATACCAAGCGTCATCGGCATGAAGTGTGTATGTGTTGTCCCAAGGATAGTTCATAACCTCTGCTCCACCGTGGTAGTTGGCACCCATCACGAAGTTATTGTCTTGAGCAAACTGCATAAACCATTGTGTTTCAGTCTGATAAGGTCCAGTGGGATTCAGACTTCCATGAGGGTCGGCGTAGTTACGGTTCATATCGACACCGTTGGCATTTTCACGTGTAGCACCGTTAACGGTGTTGTTGCCGCCATGGTAGGTACCATCCGGGTTGGTGTTAGGGCCGACATAGAGGTCGATGTTTTCCAACACGTTGGCACACTCCGGAAGTGTAGGATTTTCAAGGATATAGTCAATCATACGGAGCATAAGCATCCAGCCGGTTGTCTCGTCACCGTGAATTGTCGAGGTGTACAAAAATTTAGGTTTTCCTGCGCCTGAGCCGTTATTGATATGTGCAATCAAAATCTTACGGTTGCTTGGGAGAGTGCCGAGTTCGATGATCTCACATTTGTCCGGATGGTCTGTTGCAAACTGATACATCATTGCTTCATAAGCCTCGTAGGTCGGGTACTGGTCCCAGTCGTAAGCTGCGCGGTTGCTGCCGTCCCACATCTCGGCTTCAAAAAGCATTGAAGGAGGTGTCTGAAGTGTTATATCATAGCCCATCTTCTGGAACTCTGCGAATTCCTTGTTGTTTGCGTAAGCCGTGACGACATTGCCATCGACACGGTCAACCGAAATCGTATGGGCGATTTTCTGAAGATTGTCGTTGCCGTTTAGTTCAAAAGTGAAGTAATACTCATTGCGTTCCTGCATGAGCTGGTTAAGGTTCTTTTCCTGTGCTGTCAATCCAAATGACAGAAACAAGCAGATGATTAAGAATAATTTGTTTTTCATTGTTGTATTAAATTTTAAATATTCATTTCAAATTGTTATCGTATTCATTTTCAATGTCTTGGCGCACATTTTCGCTCACCGGCACCAATGGCAGGCGAAGCACGTTTTTGCACAATCCTTCATGAGCCATGAGTGCCTTGATGCCTGCAGGATTGCCGTCTGCGAATATCAGGCCATTCATTCTCAGCATCTTATAATGCAACGGAAGGGCTTCTTTCTCTTTGCCTTCGAGCATTTTGTGAACCATTTCGCAGAACGGTTTCGGGTAGCCGTTGGCGGCCACCGATATCACGCCTTTCGCACCGAGAGCCATCATCGGCTGGGTGATGCCGTCGTCGCCTGAGAGCACAGTGAAATCTGAAGGTTTGTCACGCAATATCTCCATGATTTGCTGCAGATTTCCCGATGCTTCTTTCACAGCGAGGATGTTAGGATGTTTTGCAAGTTCCACCGTCGTGGCGGCTTGGAGGTTCACTCCCACCCTGCCTGGCACGTTGTAAAGCACCACTGGCACTGGCGACACGTCGGCGACATGCAGAAAATGAGCTTTCATACCGCGCTGGTTGGGTTTATTATAATAAGGAACGACGCTCAAGATGCCGTCAATTCCTGTAAAGTCTTGATTTCTAATGCTATCGATGAGTGAAGAGGTGTTGTTTCCACCCATGCCGAGCAATATCGGACAGCGTCCGTTGGCTGTCTCGATGATGGTTTTCGTCACTTTTGTCTTCTCTTCGGCGTTCATCGTAGGAGCCTCCGAGGTCGTCCCGAGAGCCACGAGGAAATCGGCACCATTTTGTAAAGTAAAGTCGACGATATTCCTTAGCGATTGATAATCAACCGAATAATCATCATTAAACGGAGTTATCAGGGCAACTCCAGTACCAATAAACGGGTTCTTTTTCATCTTTTTCCCAATAACATTGACAGATAATCGTGTAAAATCTCTATCCTTTTAAGCACGTCATCTTCTTTTTTCGAATCGATTACCAAGTCGTAGAACGAAGTGCATTGATGTCCGAAAGTCACTCTGAAGGTGTTGTTAATCAACGACATAATATATTGATTCATCAGCATGTCGTCACCCACGTGCACCATATCGACCATCATGTCGAACGAGAGGCTGTTCAGCGACTCTTTTTTATCTTTTTTCAACAATCCCCAGAAGTTGAAGTCGTCATTATTGATATAAAAGTGTCGGTCCGACTGCAGCACGTCTTGTGGTTGTGTATTGACGCAGGTCACAAAAGTGAGTCGTTTCAGGTTGAACAGCCTGTTCATTGTCGCCTCTATCTCTTTGTGGCGATTGAACTGTTCTCCGTCGAGCAGAAGTGCCACTGTCGGATACCCTGTGATATCCGGAAGTATGCATTGTTTCTTCCTTTTCAGGAATTCACGAATTGCACGACGTCTGTTAAACCTAACAATAGCCTTCATTATCAAATGATATGCCTAAAAACTTGCAAAGATACGAATTTTTTACAAAATAGTGATTATTTTTTTCCACAATACCTTCTATTTTTTTATCTTTGCAGCGATTTTCAAGGCTAAGATGAAGGTTACAATATTAGGATGCGGCACTTCGCAGGGCGTTCCGGTCATCGGATGCGATTGTGAGGTGTGTCGTTCAACCGACCCTCGTGACAAGCGGCTGCGCACGTCTATTCTGATACAGACTGAGCAGACCACCGTCTGTGTGGATGCTGGTCCCGACTTCCGTCAGCAGATGCTTCGCGAGAACGTGAAACATCTTGATGCGATACTCATCACGCATCAGCATAAAGACCACATCGGCGGCTTGGATGACGTGCGTTCGTTCAATTTTCTTCAGAACATCTCCATGCCGATATATGCGTCGCCTGAAGCACAGGAAGAGATCAAACGTGAGTATTCGTATGCCTTCGTCGACAAAAGCAAGCTATATCCCGGTGCTCCGACGTATAACCTCATCGACATCGTAGATGGCAAGCCAATCATTATCAACGACTTGACCATAGAACCGATACCGCTTCTGCATCTCAAGATGTTATGTTATGCTTTCCGTATCGGCAACTTCGCATACGTCACCGACTTCAATTTCATCTCTGAAGAAAGTCTGCGGAAACTTGAAGGCGTGGAATATCTCATCATCGAGGCATTGCGCAAAGAGAAACACTACTCGCACATGAGCCTGCCTGAGGCCATCGACATCGCCAAGCGTCTGAATGTCAAGAAAGTTTGGTTCACTCACATCAGCCATTCCATTGGAAAGGCCGAGGATGTAAATAAGACTCTGCCCTCGAACATGATGTTAGCCTATGACGGTCTGAGCATCACGATAGAAAACCACTAAACTCACCGTTTCGTCATCATTAAGGCTGTATGCCTGGTCACAAACGAGGTAATATGGTCTGCCTTTTTTCGTCATGTGTATTCCGGTGAAGAGTTTATAGTCGAAGCCCTGCTCATCAAGACAACTCTTCGGCACTGATGCTCTCCCCGACGGATTCATCGACCTGAGGATTCCGCGGTTTTTCTGCAGTTTTTTATTGACAGTCCGGATATAAGTTTTCTGTTCGCTATTGACCATGTAGTAGAAGTTGTTTCTACATTTGTCGTCGCAAAAAATCTTATCCGTCCGTCCTGAAATAGTTCTATTACAGTAAGGACATCTTTTCATTTCATTTGGTAAAAACGTATTGCAATATGTTAGCACCCATTTTCAGTGCTTTCAGTCGCACTTCGTCAGAATCCTTATGGACTCGCTGGTCTTCCCAGCCGTCACCAAGGTCACATTCGTAGGTAAAAAGGCATATCAGGCGGCCCTCGTAAATCATTCCGAACGCCTGCGGGGTCTTGAGGTCGTGCTCATGTATCTTGGGCAGTCCGTTCGGGAACTCGTATGGTTCTTTAAATAAAGGATGCGAATATGGCAGCTCCACCCATTCCAACTCAGGAAACACTTTCTGCATCTGTGGCATGACGAAGTCTTTGAGTCCGTAGTTGTCGTCGATATGCAGAAATCCGCCTGCCAGCAGATAGTTACGCAGGTTTTCGCACTCCGCTTTGTCGAATGCCACGTTACCGTGACCTGTCATGTGCACAAACGGATAGTTGAATATATCGGGGCTTTCCACCTCCACTGTCGCCACGTCAGGGTTGATGTCGGTGTGCAGTTCCTGGTTGCAGAACTTCACGAGGTTAGGCAACGATGTCGGATTGGCATACCAGTCGCCTCCGCCTCTGTATTTCAGAAGCGCTATCTGCGTCTGTTGGGCTTGGAGTCCCACTGTCAGAAGCAGACAGACCAGTGTCAGAAACCTTTTCAACATCTTTTATTTCATTTGGTTTATCAGATTCACGGTGTGGCATGCCACCACTGCTGCCGTCTCTGTCCGTAGTCGCGCATCACCGAGGCTCACTGGTATGAAGCCGTTGTCTTTTGCCAGCTGTACTTCCTCGCGACTGAAGTCGCCTTCCGGACCTATCAGAATAAGCGCATTTTCACCTTTTTCGTACTTATCGCACAGCAGTTCCGTCACATCGTCGTCAATCCAGGCAATGAATTTTTGTCCGTCGAAAGGCTTTTTTACCAGCTTGTTGAAATCGACAACGTCCTCTATCTCAGGCAGTTTCGATTTTATCGACTGTTTCATTGCGGCTATCATCACTTTACGGAAACGTTCCACGTTTGCCACTCGTCGTTCGGAATGATATGATGCAAACAGTTGCACCTTGTCGATTCCGATTTCGGTGGCTTTTTCGAGGAACCACTCTGTGCGCTCGTTGAGTTTAGTGGGGGCTATAGCTATTTCAAGTCTGAACGTCTTATTGTCGTACCCTGGTCGTTGGTTGGAGAGGCATGCCACTGCACGTTTTGGGTGCGCCTCCACCAGCTCTGCGTCATACAACGAGCCTTTGCCGTCGGTGACGCAGAAACGGTCCCCTTCCTGCATCCTCAGAACTTTGACACAGTGTTTTGATTCCTCCTCAGGTAAGGAGACCATTCCATTTTGAGCGTCAGGTAAGTAAAAAACGTTCATACCACATACTATCTTTTACATTCTCTCAGGCATCTGCATACCAAGCAACTCGCCAGCATTACGAAGCAGACGTGCGGTCATGGCGGCCAGCTGCAATCTGAAGGCTCTGCGTTTCTCGTTTTGTTCTTTCAGGATACTGCATTCCTGGTAGAACTGGTTAAATCCTTTGCAGAGGTCGTAGATATAGTTTGCAATCATTGCCGGACTGCGGTTTATCGCTGCCTGTTCAAGCACGCCAGGCCAAGTATGAATATTGGTCAGCAGAGGTTTCTCTTCAGGCAAGATATTATCCACCTCGATCTTGTCTTTCACTGTGATTCCCGCCTCTTCAGCCTTACGAAGCACCGAGCAGATACGGGCGTGGGTATACTGAATGAAGGAGCCCGTGTTGCCATTGAAATCTATTGACTCTTTCGGGTCGAAAAGCATCGTCTTCTTCGGATCCACCTTAAGGATGAAGTACTTCAGAGCGCCGAGACCTATGATATGATATAGTCTCTGTGCCTCTTCGTCGCTCAATCCGTGGGCTTTTCCAAGTTCTTCCGACACGTTTCTTGCCGTTGCTTCCATCTCGTCCATCAGGTCGTCGGCGTCAACCACTGTACCTTCACGTGACTTCATCTTACCGCTTGGCAGCTCAACCATACCATAGGAAAGATGCTCAATGTCGTTACCCCATTCGAAGCCCAATCTGACCAGCACACGTTTCAAAACATCGAAATGATAGTTCTGTTCGTTGCCGACAACATAAATCAGTTTCTTTGGATGGAACTCGTCATAACGCAGTTGTGCAGTTCCAAGGTCTTGAGTCATATAAACAGAAGTTCCGTCTCTACGAAGTAGCAGTTTCTCGTCGAGTCCTTCATCGCGGAGGTCGCACCACACTGAGTTATCATCTCTTTGATACAGAACGCCTTTCTTCAAGCCTTCCATCACGGTTATCTTACCCAGCAAGTAGGTCTGTGACTCGTAATAGATCTTATCGAACGACACCCCAAGACGTTTGTACGTCACATCAAAGCCTTGATAGACCCAGTTGTTCATCATCTCCCAAAGTTCACGCACTTCTTTGTCGCCAGCCTCCCATTTACGGAGCATCTCGCGTGTCTCCTGCATCAGCGGAGAAGCGTTCTCTGCCTCTGTTTTCGCCTTTTCTTTTGCCTCGTCGTCAAGTTGATCGTAGTTGGCAGGCAACAGGCTCTTCACTTCTTCCTTATAATGCTTGTCGAACAACACGTAGAAGTCACCTATGAGGTGGTCACCCTTCTTCCCTGTCGATTCCGGAGTGCATCCGTTACCCCACTTCTGCCAAGCTATCATGCTCTTGCAGATATGTATGCCGCGGTCGTTTACCAAGTTCACGCGAACCACGTTCTCACCGTTGGCTTTGAGGATCTCGCTCACGCTCCAACCAAGCAGGTTGTTACGGATATGTCCAAGGTGCAAAGGCTTGTTGGTATTTGGCGATGAATATTCCACCACCACTGGTTTTCCGGAAACTTCTTTTCGTCCGAACAGCTCATTCTGATGATTCTTTTGCATGAAGTCAATCCAATAGCTATCAGAAATCAGCAGGTTGAGGAAGCCTTTCACCACGTTATACTTAGCGATGAACGGACTTTCAGCCATCATCTCAGTGCCCATCTCATTAGCAAGAGCCTCTGGGGCTTTTCCCGCCAGCTTTGTAAATGGGAACACCACGATAGTGACGTCGCCTTCAAATTCGGGACGTGTCTTCTGGAAGCTCACCTGTTGTGCGTTAGGCTCCTGTCCGTAGAGCTTCTTGAAAGCGTCGATAAAGAGTTGTTTCAAAATCAGTTCCAACATAGTTTTGTGCGATTAAATTTTGGGTGCAAAGATAGTAAAAAAACGCTAATCACTCACTAGTTTTTAAAAAATAAAGAACATACTCGGCTATAACATGTGTTCATACTTTTACTAAATTTCCTCATATTGCCTGAAAAGTCAACGTTCAACATCTGGTTAAACGCCTCGGTCAGTGTGGCTGAACCGCCTTCAAACTGCAGCCCGTCCCACATGATATTGACGAGACATCTGGCATAAGGTGTAAACTCGCTCCAATTCTTACAGCTAAAACCATCAAAGATTTTTTTACCGGCAAACAAATTACCAACAATTTTTGATGATGAGGTCTCAAGCACCATCCTATCCACCTTGTTATGACACAGCTTATTGGCCAACGTCACGCCATCCTCGTTGGTATCATCAGGCTGGACGATATAGGCGTTCAGCACTGATTTGGCAAGACTTGAACCCAGCGAATACATCATTTCGGTTTTGAAATCCTTGTTTTCGACCACGCTCCAGTCGATATGGTTATTATCGGTATTTTTCTCCACTACATAATTAACGCCCGATTTCAAGGTCCCGCCTATGACACCGCCAACAACCTGCACCGCCCACGAGCACCCCGACAGACCAAGTGAGAGACAGCCACTGACAAAGCCTGCACCGAACGCCATGGCTCCTTCCGAGAAACTATCGATTTCGTCGCAGTTGTTTATCAAATTCATAGCGCCTTGAAACACGCCCCACAGCAGCCATTCCACCCATTCGCCCGACGGATCGTTATACGATAAGGGGTTATTGTAGCAATAGCTGTATCGGTTGAAATTCTGCGAAAAATCAAGGTTTTGGATGTAGCTGTCAGGACTGAGCATCATCGACATCACCGGGTCGTATACGCGACCATTCATGTTGATGACTCCGAAAGCCGTCAAATGCTCATGACCAGTAAAGCCTCTGTCACACAACAACTTACTGTCACTTGGATTACCCCAAGCATCAAAGCAGACATCTTGTACTATTTCGCCTTTATCATCAGTAACAAGACACCATGAGCCGAGATGGTCAGGATGAATGTATAACATCGAGTTTTCACCTTTTTCATTGGTGCAACAAACCGCGAAAATGCCCATCGGGCCGTTAAGATATGTGTAAATCATGGTTTCCCCTCCCATGTTAACATATTCACAATCAGCAACATACACCTTTTCTTTCTTGATTTCGCCAACGCTTTCATCCGAATGTATACGATCATGATCAAAACCATAATCAATTGATAATGAATTATTTCCATAATTGATTATAGATATTTTATCAAAAGAGGTGTATTCCACAGATTGGTTGGCAGCAACCAGCTCCGTATCAATTGACTTTGCTTTCTGTACAGCATATGGATTACTGGAATGATACTGTGCATCATAGAAAACATCTCTTTTATCGGCAGTTTTCGCCAAAATATTGCCCAAATCATCATAAACAAAGGTGCCTGTAACTGAATTGTTGGTTTTTATCTCGACCAATCGATTAAACTCGTCATACACAAAGCTTTCGATTTGGTTTGTGCCATTTGCTTTTGTCCTGCTGACAAGATTTCCGAAGCCGTCATACGAATATTTCAGATTCTGGTAGACTTTTTCATCTGTATAGGTGTAGATACCACTTAGCATATTTGATTTTTCGTCATACTTCCTCCGAGTTTGTAACCCATTACCATATTGATAATCAGTAATATACCCCATTGCATCAGATGCTCTGGTGCGCCACAGAGTCTTGTCATTTGACACATCAGCCATTGCGAGATACAATCCGCTGTTCGAATATTTTTTTTGGATTGTCAGGCCGCTCGGATATGAAACCATCTCTTCCCGATTCGCATCGTCATAAGTGTAAGTCGTTGAATATGTACCATCTTGGATTGTTTCATCGACTTTTGAGACTCTAAGCAACTCGTCATATTCATACGAAACACTTTGCGACTGACCATAAATGACTCGTGACAACATGCCCATTTGCCCCTTTTTATCGTCGTAAACCCATTGAGTTTCAATGGTATTAGCCCCTTTGGCATCTGTTTCGGAACGTAAAATCACATTGCCGAGCACGTCATATTCGTAAGTCGTGATACATTGTTTCGGATTTGTAGTGCCGACAAGCTCTCCGAATGCGTTGTATTCATACGTAAGCAAGCCGCAAGCAGGGTCCCTCATACTTGAAACATTGCGCAAATTGTCATATTCGTATTCCACCTTTGTTGAAGTGTTTTTCCCAATCATCGCGCTCTTCAGTTTTCCATCGCTAAAATACTCGTAGTTGATTGTATTGCCGCCAATATCAATGACTTGCGTACGCCATCCCATCGGATTGGTGGTCTCAACGACGGTATGCGACACCCCTTCTGGCGAAGTGCTGCAAATAGTGGTTTGCAACTGATGATAGCTATATGATTTCGTCAAGCCATTAGGGAAAACCTCTTCAACGAGCCTGTTGTTATTATCAAAAACATAATAACACCACTTGATGGCTTCACCCTGTTTGTACGGATTTGATTTTGACGACAAGTTGCCTCTGTCATCATAGGTGTAGTCAACATAAACCGGCTCACCGAACAATCCAAGCGAAACCTCACGCAGTATCAGTCCATTTTTGTTGTAAAACGTCATAGTTTCAGCCTTTCCAGAAGACTTTTCCCAACAATAGAACACAGCATTGCCGGGCGCATGTTCATTGCCTCTCGCCCATCGTTTAGTCTTGACGTTTCTGACATTGCCTGGCAGAGTGTTTTCCACCGTTATCTCAAACGGGTCAGAAACACATTCCGTCTCAAACAGGTTGTAATCCAATGTGGAATGCAACATACCATAATTTTCATCGTATCTATTACGAACTTCCCAGCCTTTTTCATTGGTTGAAGTGGTCGGAAGGCGATAATTGTACTCTGCTGCATATTCCAGACTCGTAACCCTCTGGTTTTTCGATGACGGAGAGGTCAGCGACCGCATAACTGTATTACCTACAAAATCATACGAGTACTCGGCTATGATCCTCAACGGGTCATCGAAATTCATATCCGAATTAGGCAGAAACACATTTCTTGTTATTTTAAATGGATTATTATTTGAATATTCAAATATTTCGCTACTTCCCACAATATCATTATCATCGTAATGCTGTGATTTCATTATACTTTGCGGACGTGTCACAACCCATTCTTCTACTTTGTTATTATATAAATAATCAGTTTTGGCCCAATATGAGCATGACTCCGCGTCATCACCATTATAAGAGGTGTCTTCTCCAGAGACAGACCTTAATACATTAACCACATCAGTATAATTATCATTAGACATATCCGTCTGATAATCAATATTTTCAACTTTAGTTTTCACAATTGAAGTTGCATTATCATTGTCATAATCAACAGTATTTTTACATGTCAGTAATGGCATTATAACCTTCTGATTTTGAGCGCATTTATAAAAATGGTATGCATATTGTTCTGTTCCAACTATTTGATTATTATAATTATATTTTATAAACATTTTAGGCAACAGAACATCATAGTCGTCAAGCAAATCCACATCATATATGACCGACTCTGCTTCGTATAACATATTGTCAATGAAATGCTTAGATGATTTAGTTTCAAATCCCAGGAAACCTCGTCCTTTGTTATGATACAACATGTTTGTATACGAATATTTCGTAACGCACGGATTATTGTTGGCTGAAAAAACAGTGTCGGCGCACAACGCTCTTATAGGCATGGGAAGGGCTCGTACGTCGCTATTAATCCATTGATAATCATACTCGTACGACATCACAGAATTATTCGGCATCAGATATTCATATTTAAAGCCTCTCGTATTACCAAGTCCGTCAGTGACACGCTCGACACTGTATTTAGCCGATTGTGGAAACAATGACACTATCTTCGGGATCTCATAATTATTCGGATTTTTTCTCACGCTACCCAAAATGCTTTCGTTTTCTTGTCCGAGGAAGTTTCCGACATGCACATATTGATGCGAGTAGTTGATATCCAAAGCAAATCGCTTTATATCACCGAAATCGCAGTCGCCATTTGGCTTTTCGTACATTCTAAATCCTATTGTTGCATAATAGTTTCCGCCAGTGTTTTTAAACACCGCCACATCAGTCTTGCCATCGCCGTCAAAATCAGCGGTTCTGATAGTTTCTGAAGGCATTGAGAGATTCTGAAGCGAGCAATAATATCGGTCTTGAGGTGCCAAAGTCAGCCCTTTCAACAAATTAGCGGCCATACATGACACCGGAACTCTCAGCCCGTTGCCATCAGAAAAAGCCACCTTCCAATATGTCACATTGTCGTATCGCAACACATCCATGTGCCCATCGCCATTGAAATCGCCAGGAAACAAGAAATCGTCGGCATTGAAATTGTTATCGGTACACACATTATTGAACACATACAGTCCGTTTTCTTTCGTTATTTTCGCGACTGTTGAATTATCATTATGCAATACCAACAGTTCCGAGCATCCGTCAGAATCGAAGTCTGCAACGAGAATATGTTCTGCGATGCCCTGCACGGCTTGTTGACCCAAGCTTTGGACATACACCTGATTACCTTCAAGATAAAGGATTTCCGGAGCACGTGCAGTACCACTGGCATTAGGCATATACATCAAATAGAAGTTTGTTTTTCTTTCGTGACAAAAATCACCCGAATAAGGTATGAAATACTTCTCGCTGCTCTTGTTACCGACGTACTGGAAAGAATGCCCCGTGTTTATACACACATAAACCATTGATTTCCAATCTTTTGCATCATCATTAACAAAATACGGAACTATATCGTCCAATCCGTCACCGTTAACGTCAGCGACGTAGAGCCATTCGAGCGTCTTGTCAAAATCACAATCAAAAAACGGATTGCTGTCGAATGTGCCATCGCCGTTATTCAAATATACAGTCATCGTGACATCATCCAGATATGATGGGCCCGTTTTATATGGAACCAAAGCCACATCAGAATAGCCATCACCATTGAAATCACCGATAAAAGGCACTTGGTTGAACACGTTTTTGCTCAATGAATACGTTACAAATTTGGCAGGATAGTGTTTTTTCTTACTATTCCACGAAATCACTGTCGGATTCAACTTCATGCCATCAGCCGAAAGCCCAATCTGATTCAGCCGGTTATACATAAAGTATTGATGGTCACCATAATTACCCGGCTTGATATAGTCAAAAGAATAGTCATACAATGTGGTTCCATTCATCATATTGTGTACGACGATGTTTTTTAGAATCTTCGTGTGTTTGACTTTACTTCCATATTCATAATAAGACTCCACATCTGTCCTGTCGTCATAAACAAACTCAACCTCAAACATTGATATGATACCTGCATTTTTGTTCAAAGTATATTCGATATTGTTGAGATACCATTCACCAGCACTTTGGTTTTCAATGTAATTGAACGTCATATAGTTGCCGTCACGATCATAAATCTTGTTGACAAGCCAAGTCAAAACCACGTCGTTCTGGTTTTGTGGTTCAATTCGTGAGTCATCGGTAAAGCCGTACTCCCAGATAGTCCCGTCTTTTTTATAGACCTCAAAATGCGACGGGCCGTTGTAACCTTCAGAATATGCCACTATTTTGCTCATCTCGTCGATTTCGGTCTTGTAAACCGAGCCATTGCCGCCATAAGTGCCATTAACCAACATAAGTCGTTTACCGTCAATGACATATCGGTCATCAACGAAATTCACAGCCGTCTCGTTGTTATCGTGATACAACGTCTGTCCCGTTCTGACTATGGATGACAGGCCTGACAGGTTCCAGCCCCACCCCAGCAAGCCATTGCCAGCCTGGCTGTTATATGTCACCGCCAGATTGGGTGTCATGTCACCGATTCCGTGCGGCACAAGTATCGGAATTGAGTAGACCGCCCCGCCTAAGTCGCTGACATTCAGCTCTCCAGGCAATGCGCCCACCACACCGTCATGGTTTGAGTTCGGGGGACCGCCAAGAAGTCCATCCTCCGGCAGACAAACACTGAACCTGTTGATTGCTAAAGTAACAGACGTGTTTCTGTCGGGATTACAGTGAAAACCAGCCATAAGCCTGATTGACGTGGTGGCCTCGTAAACCACACTTTTATTCGACGGCAGCTCGTCTTTCAACACAAAATGCGTCTGCTCGTACTTCTGTCCATGCGCCGTCGCCATAACAAATAGCGCAGCAAATAATAGTATCTTCGTCTTCATAGCTTTTGGATTTTAGTGTTTCACAATAATCTTTGAAAACGTCTCTTCGCCGTTGATGATCTTCAGTAGATACACGCCATTGGGCATGTTTCCGATGTCGACGTCGGTTTCATCTGCCAAAACTTGTTCAACAAGCAGCACACCGTTCAAATCATATATAAGGTATGACGAATGCTCACTTCTGATGCTCTCTGGCATGATGATCTTGAAACTGCCGTCAGTAGGGTTCGGGTACACCGACAAATCCATAACCAATTGATTCTTTTCCACTTCCAAATAATCTTTCGTTTCATAGCAATTGTCATTTACATTTCTGCTGATACGGTTCCCGTCCGCGTCATAGTCAAACAGCAGGCATTTTTGCGCAAATGCTTCATGCGAAATTTGAGACAATAGAAGCACAAGAAATACTAAAAAATATTTCGTTTTCATAGCTTTAATATTTGAAAATGTATTACTTCAGTGCCTCTTTCAGCATGTTGATAGTCGTTTGCTGTTCTTGCAGTTGTCGTTGTAAATCAATAGCATACAATGTCAGTTCCTCGATTTTCTTCAACAATATGCCATCCATTTCCGCCATGTCATACCCTTTATCCAGGACCTCGTTCTCCGATGGCAGGTCGGGCAAGTGTTTTTGGTCTTTGACGTATGTTTCGAGTTCGTCCAGCGGCATCAGGCTGTAACCATCATAAAATACATAGTCGTGCCATTCCTCGACCTCCTTGACATACACCTCGCTTGTCAGCACACCGCCTTTAACCGCCAGTGTATATTCGTAGTCGCCTGTGAAACTGTTATCAATATTGATTCCGACTTTCCCAATCATAGTGATGTTTTTGGCATTGATATCCAGTAAATCGTTAGTCGAAGCTATTTTCATGCCTGTTTTCGACACCTCTATCTTATGATTTGCGTCGTAAAACTGCAGGAATGCCTTTCTTGACGTCTTGTTCGACGGTTCAAGAATCAGTCCTGCATCCTCGTTTGAATCCGAGCGCATGTGCATCTTAGCCTGAGGGCTCGTGACATTTCCGATGCCTATTTTTCCTGTCGCTGTGGCACCGTTCGACGAACTCACAAACAATGTCGGATACTTGCTGTTGAAACCGACCATCAGAGTCCCTGAATAATTGTTAATCAATGCCTTGGCATCAGTGTTATCGGTACCGCAGCCGATTACAAAGGCGTTGGTAGCATTGGCTCTCGCGAACCTTCCGAGGGCAAACGCCCCAGCTCCTATGGTCTTGTTGCCATAACCGAGAGCCACAGAATACGCTCCCTGACTGATATTGCTCATTCCGGCCGCAACCGAATAATTTCCATTGGCTTGGTTCTGGGTCGTTCCCGATGGCCCGCATAAGTCGCAGCCTCCCTTTTCTTGCGCAAAAACAATGTTCGCCACAAAAAATAACATTAAAAATGATATTATACGTGATTTCATAATTTTACTGTTAAAACGTTAATACTTAATACTTTATAAATTCACCCCTTTTAGTGTCACAGCCGCCTTCCCTGACTTCATAGACATACGTCCCGCTCGCCAATGCCGACACGTCAACAGTCAGCAAGCCGTTGCATCCGCTGAAACGTCGCTCAAACAACTTACGCCCATTTACGTCACTTATACTCACCCTAACATTCTGAGTGTCAGCACATTGTAATACAATATTCAAAATATCAGAAGTGGGATTCGGATACACTTCAAGGTGTTGCAAGACCTCCGGCAGTTCCGTCAGCGTCCATGGGATGACAAAATCTTCCGGTAACAATTTCCAAACTATGATCATGTCGTTCCCATAGCTCTTCTTGCTCTTACCGTACATAATACAGCCTCCGTCGGCAGTCACCTGACAATGTAACGGCCTGATTTTCACGTCTTTATACGTCAACTTCTTAACTCCAAGCAAATTCAAATCCTTATCAATGAGCAGCATCACCACATCGTTCGGTTTCTCATTAAGCCCACTTTCCCAATATGTCGTGATATAAATTGTCGCATCATCGAAATATGCCATGCTCCCGTATTGTGCTGTATAATCAGCAGTATCGGCTCTGTCATACACCAAAGTGTCGGCATAATGCCCCTCCGCATCCACCTCAAACACCGCTGCATAATAAGAATTATCCACATTATAAATATATGTCTGTGAAGCCATCAGAAAATGATTGCTGTCTTTCCAATAGTCGGTGTAGTTCCACACACTTTCCATCCATGGTATCGGATACGTAGCAATCAGATTCAAATCGTTGTCGATATATGCTATCGTGTGAACGCCGCTCACGTCGAACGCTCTTCCAAGAAGCATCATCATGTTGCTGTCAGGGACTCTGATGATACCGGTAGGTCTCGCTCCACCCAGTCCATGTCCGTCAGGAAAATATTGACAATCAAGCATATTACCATCAATATCACACTTCAAGACGACATAAACACCATTAGTCACCCATGGATAATCTCGTTCTGAAACATCGGCCAAAATAATCACATCACCGTTGTTGTCGAAGTCCAGATAGATATCGTTGGTCCAAGTCTTGTACGGCGTGACCAAAGGATAACTATGTTCCTCCACTATCTCCAGCTCCGGATTCATTATCACAATCCACAATGAGTCATACACTTGGTCACTCAAAGTCCCTCCTTTGATGCCGACAACGAAAGCGTTTCCATCGCCCAGACTCACGGCACTGCACAGCTCCGACTTGTAAGCATAACAAAACTTACGTGTGACGTAATCCCCGTCATTCCCGACATACATCGCGTATGCGTCAGAATAAACCTCGTTTTTGTCACAAACGCCAAAAACATAGTTACCGTCGCCGTTGCAGCAACCGCCCATCAAAAAGGCGCCTTCTTCAACCTCGTATGATATCTCCCACTGTTGCGACTGTAATCGCACAGATATAAGGCACAATGCCAAAATCAAGAATTTTCTCATGATGACAAATTTTTAATATTACAACAAATCAATTGCTGCCGGCAGCATCTGCGACGGTATCATCACCCTGCTGCAATAAGTTATAACATTACGATGATATGCATAACCCTGGCCGCCAACATTCCCAATCAAACCCGTGATGTCGACCTCCAAAAAGGCAGGTTCCGACGGCCACAGGCCTTGTAACAACGGGTCAGAAGGCACAATATTCAATATCAGTGCCAGCTCCCTGTTATAGTAATAGTTCAACAACTCATAATTCAAATTATACGGGGGATTGCTATTCAAGCTGTAAAAATAGGCGTAGAAATTGCCATTGTCGTCAACATATTCGTTGCCAGCAAGGACAATCCTCACAAGATTGTGATTTATTCCTCTGTAGCTCGAATTAGGCACTAAAGTACCTCTGAAATAATAATTTATTGAATCTTCGATGATCTCAGCCGCGTCACCGTATGCCGAGGGGTCGTCGCAGGTGCCGCCATACTCTCCGAAATACCAGCAGTCACCAGGCCCGAAAGGACCACTCTCAGGGTCTTTCACCGACATACTGTTGTCGACTCTTCCCGAAATCACATGCGCAATGATGCTGACACTATTGCCCAGATTCTCGCCTTTCTCAATATCAACAGCCATCAGCGACTTGTCGAAAGCGATGCCGTCATTGGCGTAAGCCTGACGTACATCATTGATAATCATATCATACAGGTTAGCTACAGAACTCAACAATACCTCATCGTTTGCGTTCGCCTCAACAAAAAACTCAAGTTCCTGTTTGACCGTCTCCTTATATTTCCTTTCCGGAAAAGTATATGAAGCATTGAAAAGCGCCTCCACATTCCATATCACGCTATCGATTGGAATATACTCATCTCCTTTTGTAAGGTATTCTTTATCAACAAGTTTTGTTTTAAATCTGTTGATTTTTCCGACAATTTTTCTCGCTTCATCTGTATAACAAGGGTCGTCGACCGATGTCAGATTGCTATTATTAATTATAGGTGTGACGGCATTCTTTTTGCAAGCGCCAAGATATATCGCTATTCCAACCGCAAAGAGCGCCAAAACATATTTTAAATTAACATTTCGTTTCATAAATCAGATGTTTTAATTTATAAATTTTGATTTTATAACGCACAAATAAAACAAAAAGTAAACGCCCGCAGTTTTCTTGTGCCACAACCACAGGCTTCATAAAATCGTTTTCAGTATCATGCCTTTCATAATTTTTGTGTTAAACAACACCGCAAAAATATAACGATTTTTTCAATATGTCAAGAAATTAATTCATGAATTTTATTTAGATTTGTCTCACTTTTTTGCAACAAATGTTAAAAAAAATTAACAAATTTTTTATTGACAAATGAAAAATATGACGTATATTTGCATCCCGAAATTTAACATAAAACCCCTACAACAATGTCAATATCCCTGAAAAATCGCAGTCTTATTTCGATCAGCGACTACACGCCTGAGGAAATTTGCCATGTCTTGGACATAGCCGAGGATTTTGAGCGCAATCCCCACCAGAACCTGCTCAACGGACGTATCATCGCATCTCTCTTCTTTGAGCCGTCAACACGTACTCGTCTCAGCTTCGAGACAGCTATCCAGTTGCTCGGCGGCAACGTCATCGGATTCAGCAGCACAGCAGGCACCAGCGTCCAGAAAGGAGAATCTCTCGCCGACACCATCACCATGGTGGCAAGTTACGCCGACCTCATCGTGATGCGTAACCCTATCGAAGGCTCTGCCCGCTTTGCATCTGAAGTGTCAAAAGTGCCGGTAATCAACGCAGGCGACGGCGCCAACCAGCACCCAACACAGTGTATGCTCGACCTCTACAGCATCCGCAAAACCCAAGGAACACTGGAGAACCTCGAGATTACCCTCGTCGGTGACCTCAAATACGGCCGCACCGTGCACAGCCTCGTCGAAGCCATGTGTAACTTCAACGCCAAATTCAACCTCGTCTCCCCTGTCGAACTCAAGCTCCCAAGCGTGGTGAAACAGCATATCAAAGACAAACATCTTGAATATCATCAATATACAGAGCTCGAAGAAGCCATCCCACATTCAGATATCATCTATATGACACGTATCCAGCGCGAACGCTTCCCAGATCCTGAAGAATACGAAAAGGTAAAGAATTCCTACGTCTTACGTAATGCGATGCTCGAGAATTCGAAGCCAAACTGCCGCGTGCTGCACCCGCTTCCGCGTGTCAACGAAATACATGTGGATGTCGACGCCAACCCGAAGGCATACTACTTCCAGCAGGCACAGAACGGAGTCTACGCACGTGAGGCCCTGATTGCCACTATTCTCGGATTAAAATAATTCAAAGTTTAAAATTTAAAATTCAAAATTAAGAGTCAGAAAATTTTAAATCTTTAAATCTTAAATCTTTAAATCAAAAGAATCATGGAAAAGAGAAAAGAATTGATTGTATCCGCCATCGAAAACGGTACAGTAATCGACCATATCCCTGCCGACAAAGTGTTCCAAGTCGTTAAGATCCTTGGACTTGACAAAGTCAGCAACCCTGTTTATCTCGGCATCAACGTCGAAAGCAAGAAATACGGCAAGAAAGGCTTCATAAAAATTTCCAACAAGTATTTCGCACCGGAAGACTATAACAAAATCGGTCTCGTGGCTCCAACAGCATCAATCATCGAAATCAAAGATTTTGAAGTGATTAAGAAACAGACGGTTACGCTTCCAGACAGCATCGAGCACATTGTGAAATGCTTCAACCCTAACTGTGTCACCAACAAGGAGCACGATGTCCCGACCAAGTTCACAGTCATCAAAGACGCCGACGGCAACATCAAGTTGCATTGCCACTACTGCGAAAAGAACACGACTCAGGACAAGCTTGAGTTCATATAAAACAAAAAAGCTCGGCTGTCGCCGAGCTTTTTTTATCTTAAGCCTCCCCTGCCGACCCGTTCATCGTGAACGGAGCCACAGTGTCGTTAATATCCTTAATTGGACCGAAATTCTGCTCGTATTTCTGCAGATTGTCAGCCAATGCGCGATATAAACGTTTCGCGTTTTGAGGTGTCATGATGACTCTCGAACGCACCTTAGCCTTCTGCATGGCCGGCGCAATCTGCGCGAAATCGACCACGAACTCTGTCGGCGAATGGCTGATGATTGCCAGATTCGAATACACGCCGTCAGCCACTGACTCCGGCAAATCGATATTCAACTGTTTCTTGTTGTTGTTTTCCATAATTCTATTTTTTATCTGATTTTAAAATGTAGAGACGCCACTGTGTGACGTCTCTACTAATGACTAACGTCTAAAGACTAAAGTCTAATTACGCCTCCACTGTCTCTTCAACAGCTGTTAGAACCTCAGGTTGCAAATCTGCCTTTGCGCCGACAATCAAATCGTCGTACTCGCGCAGACCTGTACCTGCCGGGATCTTGTGACCCACGATGACGTTTTCCTTCATACCTTCGAGGTAATCGGTCTTCGCGCTGATGGCGGCCTGTGTAAGAACCTTTGTGGTCTCCTGGAATGACGCGGCTGAGATGAAGCTGTCGGTCTGCAAAGCGGCGCGTGTGATGCCCTGAAGCACCTGGTGTGCCGTTGCCGGCTGTGCATCACGGGCCTCCACGAGCTTCATATCACGACGTTTCAAGGTCGAGTTCTCATCACGCAACTTTCTTGCTGAGATGATCTGACCCACATACAGCGTCTCAGAATCACCGGCATCGGTCACTACGACCTTGCCGAAGATGTCGTCGTTGGTCTCCTGGAACGTGATCTTGTTCACGAGCTCGCCCTCAAGGTATCTTGTGTCACCCGGATCGTCGATTTCAACCTTACGCATCATCTGACGAACGATGACCTCAAAGTGCTTACCGTTGATGGTCACACCCTGTGAACGATACACCTCCTGGATGTTGTTGACGATATATTCCTGAACCTTCATAGGTCCTTCAATTGCAAGGATATTGGCAGGTGTGATGGCACCTTCCGACAACGGCTGACCAGCCTTCACGTAGTCGTTCTCCGATGCGAGAACCTCCTTAGTGGTCGGGATGAGGTACTTCTTCACCTCGCCTGTCTTCGATGTGACAACCACAACACGGTTACCACGCACGAGTTTCTTCTCAAACGAGACCTCACCGTCGATTTCGGAGATGATAGCCGGCTCTGACGAATTACGTGCCTCAAAGAGCTCCGTAACACGTGGAAGACCACCAGTGATATCGCCCAGACCTCCAGTGGCACGCGGCTTCTTGGTCATGACATCACCAGCCTTGATGTCGGTGTTGTCCTCAACCATGATGTGTGCGCCAACAGGCAAGTCGTACGATTTGATGACCTCGCCGTTCTTGTCCAAAATAGCGATTGATGGGTTCTTCGAGAACTTACGTCCTTCGATGATAACACGCTCGTTGTAACCTGTCTGCTCATCCGATTCGTTACGGAAGGTGACGTTCTCGACGATGTTGTCGAAACGTATCTTACCATCGTATTCCGAAATGATGAGTGAGTTGTACTTATCCCATTCGCAGATGATATCGCCCTGGTTGACGTCGCTGCCAGCAGGGATGTACAGTTTCGAACCGTATGGTATGTTCTCTGTCACGAGAGCAACACCTGTGTTGTGATCCAAAATCTTCATCTCTGATGCACGGCTTACCACGACCTGATACTTGTTGCCATCGCCATCTTCATAGTCGACAGCACGCAAGTCGTTGATAATGAGCTTACCGCTATAGTCAGCCTTGATCATTGAGTCTTCTGATGTGCTCGATGCAGTACCACCTTGGTGGAATGTACGCAGTGTCAGCTGTGTACCAGGCTCACCGATTGACTGTGCGGCGATGACACCTACAGCCTCACCACGCTGGACGAGCTTGCCTGATGAAAGGTTACGTCCGTAGCAGTTGGCGCAGACACCCTTCTTCGACTCACATGTCAATACGGAACGAATCTCAATGGTCTGGTCTTTCAATGGTGAGTCGCATATTCTCTTTGCGATGTCTTCAGTGATTTCGTCACCGCCATTGCAGAGCAACTCGCCTGTCTGTGGATGGAAGATGTCGTGCAAAGCCACACGGCCGAGGATACGGTCGTACAACGACTCGACGATTTCCTTACCACGTTTCAAAGCACCGATAGACAAACCTCTCAATGTGCCGCAGTCTTTCTCTGTGATGATGACATCGTGAGCAACGTCGACCAAACGACGGGTCAAATAACCAGCGTCAGCGGTCTTCAAAGCGGTATCGGCCAAACCTTTACGTGCACCGTGGGTTGAGATAAAGTACTCCAACACTGACAAACCTTCCTTGAAGTTCGAAAGAATTGGGTTCTCGATAATCTCAGCACCACCGGCGGCTGTCGATTTCTGCGGTTTTGCCATCAAACCTCTCATACCGCAAAGCTGACGAATCTGCTCCTTACTACCACGAGCTCCTGAATCCAGCATCATGTACACCGGGTTGAATCCCTGGTCGTCCTGAGGCAACAGCTTCATAACCTCATCGGTCAGCTTGGTGACGACGTGTCCCCAAATATCGATAATCTTGTTGTAACGTTCGTTGCCTGTGATGAAACCCATATTGTATTCCTCACGGATAGCATTCACTTCCTCGTTAGCCTCTCTAATCAAATCCTCTTTCACGGAAGGAATCAACACATTGCCGAGATTGAACGACAAACCGCCTTTGTAAGCCATGTAGTAACCCATGTTCTTGATATCATCCAAGAACTTGGTTGTGACAGCTGTACCAAGGAGTTTCACCATGTCACCGATGATGTCACGCAAAGCCTTCTTGTTCAACAGTCTGTTGATGTAGCCAAATCCTGCAGGAACGACCTGGTTGAATTTGACACGACCCACTGTTGTCTCCACCATCTCCTCGACGATAGAGCCGTCTTCCTTACGGACCGGCACCTTCACGTAGATGATGGCGTGCATGTCGACCTTCTTCTCGTTGTAGGCGATGATAACCTCTTCTGCTGAATAGAATTTCTTACCTTCACCTTTGACGATATGGTCTGGAGTGCTCTTACGTGGTTTTGTGATATAATACAGACCCAAAACCATGTCTTGCGAAGGCACCGTGATAGGAGCTCCGTTGGCAGGGTTAAGGATGTTGTGTGATGCGAGCATCAAAATCTGGGCCTCAAGGATAGCGGCGTTGCCCAAAGGCAAGTGCACAGCCATCTGGTCACCATCGAAGTCAGCGTTGAAAGCCGTACATACCAACGGGTGCAGGCGGATAGCCTTACCTTCGACGAGTTTCGGTTGGAACGCCTGGATACCCAAACGGTGCAAGGTAGGAGCACGGTTCAACAGAATCGGGTGTCCTTTCAAAATATTCTCGAGGATGTCCCATACGACAGGGTCTTTACGGTCGACAATCTTCTTTGCCGACTTCACTGTCTTCACAATACCTCTTTCAATCATCTTACGGATGACGAATGGCTTGTAAAGCTCAGCTGCCATATCCTTTGGAAGACCGCATTCGTTCATGTTCAAATCCGGACCGACCACGATAACCGAACGGCCTGAGTAGTCGACACGTTTACCGAGCAAGTTCTGACGGAAACGTCCCTGCTTGCCTGTCAATCTGTCGCTCAATGACTTAAGCGGACGGTTAGAGTCAGTCTTCACTGCGCTTGACTTACGTTAGGTGTCGAGCAATGCGTCGACGGCTTCCTGAAGCATACGTTTCTTATTACGCATAATCACATCC
>JAEEGK010002899.1_pt1 | contig 42970 bp, 30 predicted proteins | sample 8958771 | NCBI WGS metagenome assembly JAEEGK01 (sample SAMN16246547, study PRJNA631951) | gut metagenome | biome: gut microbiome; feature: rumen; material: SC-attached | host: Bos | place: Iran: Karaj | collected 2018-10
ATTTTCTTTTTTTCTATATGGTTTATTTAATTTAATTTAAATGTATTATTTTTATTAAAATTTATAGTGTTCATATCTTTTAATATATTAATATTTTACTCATATTATTTCTATCATTTCATTTAACACTTTTAATTTTAAATTATCATATAATTATATAATAATTATAATTTTTTTACTTATCAAAAAATAATATCATTAATAAAAATGTCTAAATCTCCATCACTTACTAAAGAACAGAAATTAAATGCTCTAATAAAATTATATATATCAACTTTTGAATCATATAAAAAATACATGTCAAAAAAGGACAAAAATTTACAAAATATTAAAGTAATTCAAAGTCAATTTAAAGAACCTGAAAAATTTCTTAATATATATAAAAATAAAAGAATATGTTCTTTATTAATTGTAGAACCTGCAGAATTACCAAATATAAAAATTATGGAAAAAGATATTGACACTCTAGAAACAATAATGCAAAATGATTTAATTGAACATTCGATTCTTCAAGAAATGAGTGAAAAAATTTTATTATATATTCATAAATTTTTTCAGAATAATGAAATGGAATGTAATATTAGTTTAAAAATATTAAATTTATGTAAAAAAATTTATACAAATCAATATACTTTTATTCATAATGAACATTTAAAAATGATTATTAAAATTTATTTAAGAATATATTTAGCTTTGAAAAATAATTCTAATTTTCATGAAAATTCAAAAAAAGCTTTATTGCTTATTATTGATCATATATTAAGAAATTTAGAAGAATCAAATGAATCTTCAGAGAATAAAAATTTTGAAAAACATTTATTTGATTCAAGTAATAATATAAATATTAGTTTTGATATAGAAAGTGATAAAAAAAAAGAAATTTTGAATAAAATTCAATTGAATGAATTTAAATTTATATCAAGTAAATATATAAGTTACTTAATAGACTTAATAGAAATTCAAAATCATATAAAAGAAGAAAATGGAAAAAATATAATATCTGATTATATTAAAATAATACAATCATCTAATTTTTCTTCATTTAAATCTGAAATAGAAAATTTAAATTTAGAACAATATAAAAAAACTTTAAATAATGAATTTTATTTCAATGAAATAGGGAAATATGGATGGTGTATATGTTGCAGAAATACTGCAAATTTTTGGTCAAATAAATTAAATTTTCCAATATGTAATAATAATAATAATGAATGTGAATTAGAAATGTTAAGAATATGTAATAATATAAATTCAAGGGGAGACTTTTTAAATATGTTAATATATTTATCAGTTACTTCAACAGTTGGAGCAAGTGATCAAAATAATGATTCTGAAGTAAATTCTTCTTGCAGACATTTTTGTTTAAAAATAATTAGAAAAATGTTAGAAAAAGGATCTAAATATTTCATTCATGACAATGATGTTATTTATATTATTAAACAATTTGTTAAAGATTCTCTTTTGCAAAATACTCTTTCAAATGATATTTATATTTTTAAATCAAGTTTAAAATTATTTTTAACTATATTCAAATATTATAGGGAACATTTAAAAGATCAAATTGAAATTTTTTTCAATAAAATTTTAATTCAAATTTTAGAATCTGAAAATATTGGATTTCAGCATAAAAATGCAATATTAGAAACTTTATTAATATTAGCTGATGACTGTAACTTTTTAGTTGAAATATATGTTAATTATGATTGTGATATTAATTGTTCTGGAATTTTTCAAAATTTAATAGATTTATTAACAAGAATAATGAATGGATTTTATAGAAAACCAAAATATCAAACTGTTTTAAAAGCCCCTCAAGAAAATTTTCTTTCTAATATAGTTTTAGAATTTTTAAAGAAATTCATTCATAATTTAAATATTTTGGTTGTTAATAATGAAAAAAAGAAAAAAGATACTATTGAAGTTGATAATTTTAATGATAATGATGAACAAAATAATGTGTCTGTTATTGAGAATAAGGAATATATTGGAGATATTAAAGATAAAATTGATAGAAATTTAAAAATTAAACAATTATTAAGTAAAGCAATTGAAATATTTAATATAGGAAAAAGTTCAAGTGACTGTTTAAAATTTTTAAAACGACAAAATATGGTTTTTAATGAAGAAGCTTTTAATAAAATTAAAGATAATTATATGCAAAATTTAGATAATAATATAAATACAAATAATAACAATAATGCAATAAGTTTAAATAGTTCAATAGCAAATGGAATTATTGATAAAAATATATTAAATAATAATAATACAATAATAAGTGATATATCCAATGAAGATTTATCTGTTTTTGACACATCAAAAATAACAAATATTATGCAAACTCCATTTATATCAAATATAAACCCATTAGTATATTTTTTAGACAACACTGAAAGAGAAAAATTAAATGAATTAAAATATGAAAATTATATAGCCTTTGAAATGGCTCGTTTTGTAAGATCAAATTTAAAAGATTTGAAAAGAGAAAGAGTTGGAGATTTTTTATGTAAAGGAGATCCTCTTCATGTAAATATTGTTAAATTGTTTATTAATAGTTTTAATTTTAAAAAATTATATATATTAGAAGCTTTAAGATTATTATTTAGAGAATTACCTCTCGCAGGAGAAGCTCAGGTTATTGATAGAATTGTACAAATTTTTGGAGAAAAATATATCAAAGATAATCCTTCTTCATTAAAAAACGCTGATATAGCATATTATATTTCTTTTTCAGTTATAATGTTAAATACTGATTTACATAGAGAAGAAGTCGATAAAAAAATGACATGTAAAGAATTTGTTAATCAAATATATTTAAGTTGTTCTAAAGAAGATATATCAGAACAATTTATTGTTGATTTATATAATCGTGTTTATAATAATCCTTTAGTTATTCCTGGAACTAAAATAGCAGGTAATAAAAATAAATTAGATTTAATAAAACAAGAAAAAGAAAGTATAATGAGAAGCACAGTAAATAAATTAGAAAGTATATCAACAATAACAAATAATTATATTAAAAATGTAGATAATGATAATATTAAACATTTAATTGAATATTGTTGGAGTAATTTTTTATCAATTTTTTCTCAGTTATTAGCAGATGATGATGGTGATAAAATAGTAGATATTTGTATAGATAATATTTCCACAATGGCTCAAACTTTAGGAATTTTACGATTAGATAATTTTTGTGAAGCATATATTAATACAATAACAAATATGACTAATATGAATGAAGGAAGAGAAGTTGGAAATAAAAATATAAAAAGTTTAAAAGCATTAATTTCATTTATTACAAATTCTGGAATGTATATTCATGCAGGATGGAATAATATTTTAACAATATTATCAAAAATAGAATATTACCAAAATACAGAAAATAATATTATTATAGATGATATAAAAAGAAAAAGTAAAATGAGAAATGTAGAAAAGGAAATAAATTTAACATTACAAAACAAAGAAATAGTAAATAAAAATATATCAGATATGGTATGCGATAATGTATTTAGTAAAACATCATTATTTGATGAAGAAACAATAATAAATTTTGTAAAAAGTTTATGTGATGTATCAAACGATGAATTAAATCATTATTATAAACCAAGAGAATATTCATTAAGAAAATTAGTAGAAGTCGCAGAATTTAATATATCAAGAATACAAGTTGAATGGGTGAAAATATGGAAATTAATAGGAGAACATTTTATATCAGTAATAAGTCATTCTAAACATGAAAATATATGGAGAAATTCTTTAGATAATTTAAAACAAGTAATATGTAAATTAATTCAAAAACAAGATTTATCTGTTTTTAATTTTCAAATGGATTTTTTCAGACCTTTTGCTATAATATTTTCTCAAACTGAAAATGAACCTAATAGAGGAGAAATGATATTATTTTATTTACATTATATTGTTGGAACTTACTCTAAAAATATTCATTCAGGTTGGATTGTTATTTTTAATATTTTAAAAGAAGGTTTAAAAAGAAAAGATCACAAAATTAATGAAGATATTAAAAATACGTTACAAAAAGTCTATGATGATTTTTCAATATTTCATAATAATCCTAATCCTGATATTTTCAGAGGTTATATTGAATGTTTATGTTATATGTATTTAGAAAAAAATATGAAGCAATATGCTTTTGAAACTATATTAAATTTATTTTCTAAAATTATGGAAAAGTTAGATTCTGATAATATAATAAAAGAAGATGATAAAAATAAAAACACTATCAGACAAAGTAAAAATAATAAAAAATTTGAATTTTTAAAAATCTTCTTTTATGGATTTGATGATCTAATAACTGTTGATGTTATTGAATATTCAAATTTACTTTTTGAAATTATTTCCCATAACAGAGAAATTATTTTTTCAGAAGATAATTATTCTTTTCTTTATATTTATTATTGTTTTTTTAAACCACATTTATGTATTTTATTATTTAATTACTTTGAGAATTTAATTGATATTTTTGAAGAAAATGAAGTTAAAGAATTATATAAAAATTATAGTAATGAAGAAAACATTAATGATAAATATCAAAACATTCAAATTTATATTGAAAAATCTTTAGAAGAAGAAATTAATGATTTAGAAAAAAATAATGATAAATATCATTTGATAATTGGAGAAGATAAAGAAATCAAAGAAGAAAATAAAAAAACATTAATTAAATTTATAAAAGGAATTAAAGATATTTTTGATAAAGAAAATGATGTAAATTTAATAAGTAAAAAAATACAAATTTTATCAACTTTTGATGAAAAAAATTTAGAAATGGGATTAGAATTTTTTTTAGAAAAATTCAAGGAATTAATAGGAAAAATTGAAGATCAAGTATTAAATTATAATTATTTCTTTGAAGATCTTTTACTAATGATGCATGATTTAAGTTTATTTAATAAGCAAAGTTCTTTAATTTTAAGAATTTTAGCTACTAATTTAATATCTTTAGGTCAAAAAATATCTCAAAAAACAATTGAAAAAATATCATCTAAAAATTTATTTATATTAAATATATTATCAAATATATCATTAAAAATAGATGAAAAGAAATTAAAAGAAATAATTTCTTTTGGCTCTTCTTATACTTCATTTTTAAGTGCTTTAATACAAAATACTTCTCATAATTTAAGTGATATTTATAAAAAAGTTTCTAAAATTTTTGCTAAAATTCTTCAAATTCTTTTTGATGGTAATTTTGGAAAAGAATATTTAACTTCAAATGATATAATAGATATGTTAATTGCTTTAGAAAGAATACAGAAATCAATTTTAGATAATTATGATAAATTAGAAGAATTATTTGATTCTTCTTCTATTATTTCTTTGGATTATTTAGCTAAAATATTTGTTAAATATCAAATAAATAAAGAAGAAAATGCTCAAATTATAAATGTTATAAAAAATAAAATTGATAATATAATTCCAAAATTGTTAAAATTTTTAAATGAAAAAGAATTAGAATCTGTTTTCAATAATTTAATGGATTTTATGGAATCTTCTAATTTGAGTTTAAGAACTTCATCTAAAAATTTATTAAAGGTATTTATTAATTTAAAATTATGTGTGTTTAATAAATATACTGAAGAGAAAATATAAATAATTGAAGAAGAAAGGAAAAAATAAGAAGAATTAAAACTATTTAAAAAAGAAAAAGAAGATAAAAAAAATGATAAATTAAATACTTTTTTTCTTAATATTAGAATATATTATTTAATTGATTTAATATTCTTTTCAAATATAATAATACCCAAACAAATAAAATCTTAATTAATTTATTATTAGTTTATTAATTATATACTTTAATTACCACTTTTAAAAGAATAATATTAAAAAAACAAAACATCCTTTTTTACAAAAAGGTTTAGGTAAAAGTCTTTTTCATGTAAATTTTCCAATCTTCATTTTTATTATAAACTATATTCTGAAAATAATTTTTAATTATTTTTTATAAAACCTTTTTAACTTTATATCCTTTTTCATTAAATTAACAATTTCCATTTAAAATTTATAAGTGTAAATAATTAAAACAATAATTTAATTCTTACATATCAAATTAACTCATATTTTTAATAATTAATTTTTTTAAATAAAATAAAATATCTAAACCTCAAATATTTGATGTCCAACTCTAACTTCATCACTTCCGGCAAGAATAGCTTCTATATAATCCTGACTGGTACCAAAAGATGCAATAAACTTACTTTTATCTAAATGATACTTATCACAAATATCATTTTTTATTTTTACCATATTTTCAAATTGATCTTTATTTCCAACATCTCCTAAACTCATAATACCAATCAATTCTAAATTATTACATTTCTCAATGATGACTTTACAAATATCATCAATTATTTTTAAATCAGCTCCAGTTTTACTTTCAGAACCACTAATATTAACTTCAACATAAACTTTAATTTTCCCTTGAGCATGTTTATTAATTTCTTCTGCAATTTTAACACTATCAACACTTTCAATTATTACATTTGGAATATTTTGGAGTAATTTTTTCACTTTATTTGATTGAAGATGTCCTATTAAATGCCATTCAATATCTTTTTCTAATTTTTCTTTTTTTTCTAATAATTCATTCACATAGTTTTCACCAAAAATTCTGACTCCTAAATCATATATCACTTTTATATCTTCGATAGAACGCTTTTTACTTACTGATATTAATTTTATTTCTTTTGTTATATTATTTTCTTTTTTTGCTTTTTCTATTTCATTTATTAAATTTTGATAGTTTGATTGTAATTTCTTTTCCCTTTCATTTTTTTCCATTTTAAATAAAATAACGAAAATAATTACTTTCAAATATATAAAAATATTTAAAAAAATATGTCAAAAACAAAAGGAAAAAAAAAAGAAAATCCAGAAGTACATAAATATAGAATGATATTTAAATTATATGATGAAGATAAAGATAGTTTTGTAGATATGGATTTATTAGGAGAAATGTTACGTTCAGCAGGAGCAGCATTATTAGATTCAGAAATAGAAAATATAGTAGAAAAAACAACAAAAGAATTAAAAGATACAAGATTTTCAATGAAAACTTTTGAAAAATTATGTAGTGAATATGTTCCTTATAATGAAACTGAAGAAGATTTAATTAAAGCTTTTAAATTTTGGGATAAAGAAAATACTGGAAAAATTTCAGTGGAAGATTTAAAAGAATCTTTAACAAAAATTGGAGATGTTTTAAATAATAATCAAATGGAAAGTTTAATTAAAGAAGCAGATCCAAATGAAACTGGAACAATTGATTATTATGAATATGCTAAAATCTTAATAAAAAAATTATAAATAATTTCAAATATATATAAAATTAATAATAAATATATTATTTATTTATAATAAAATAGATATAAAAAAATTAAATAGAAATCTCTTATTAAAAAAAGTAAAAAAAAATTTAAACAGCAGAAGTTAATCTTTGTGCTTTTTTAGCTTTAATTAAAGCATCTCTATTCATAGCATATTCAACATCAGACATTTTATTTTTATTTTTTTCCATATTTTCTTTTTTCTTAGCTTGTTCCATTAAATAACCTAAATTTTTTTTATTCATTCTTCTAATTTTATCATCAATAACTTTTTCATCTCTTGCATATTTTTCACAATCCATTTTCCAAATTCTAGCTTGTTCTTTTTCTAATTCTTTTTCTAATTCAGAATTTTTTTTCTTTTCTTCAACTTGCATATCTAAATATTTCCTTAATTCAATTTTAGCTAAATTTCTATCTCTAATTTCTTTTTCTTCTTTTTCTTGTTCTTTCTTATTTTTTTCCATAGTATAATAATTAGTTTTTAATTCTTCTTCTTCAGCTTCTTTCTTCATTCTATCTAAAGCTTCTTTAGCAACTCCAGTCATAAAATTATTTGCATTTCTTTCAATTCTTTTAAAATATAATTTTCTTTCTAATTCTTTTCTTTCTTCTATTTTATTATTTTCTTCACAAAATTTTAAATCTTCTTCTTTTTCTTTTTTTAATGCTTCTGCCTTTCTTAATTTATTTAATTCATTATCTTTTAATGTTTGAATTAATGCTTCATGTTCTTTTTTCTTTTTTTCTAAAGTTGCTTTCTTTTCTGCTTCTATTTCTTCATTATAATGTTTAACTAAATTTCTTTCAAATTTCTTATTTTTTAACTCTTCTATTCTTTTTCTTGTAAATTCATCTTTCATTTGTTTTTTCCTATTATCTTGTTCTTTTAATCTTTGTTTATGTAATTCTTCTTGTTTTTCTTTTTCAATTAAATCTATTTTTTTTAAATGTTCATTCATCATTTTTGCATATTCTTTTTCTTTTAATTCATCTTCATATTCTCTTTTAATTTTATCTTTAATTTGATTTTCTAATTCTTCTTTATTTCTCATTTTAATTTCATGATCTTTAATTTTTTCTTCTTTTTGTTCAATTAAATATTGTTTCCTATTATAATCAGCTAAAGCAGCCCATTCATCTCCTCCACATTCTGAAAAATCAATTCTTCCATTTGGATAGCAATCATCATAATATTTATTATTTATTTTCTGATTATATGCTGCTTCTTCTGCTTCTAATTCTGCTAATTCTTCATCTGGACTTTTATATTTCTTTTTCTTTTTATTTTTTAAATTTGATGTTTCTATAGTTTTATCTTCATTTTCTTTATTTAAATTTTGAGGTATGGTATTGTTTGGATATATTGATTCCTCATTTTGGAAATTTACATTGTTTGGAGTTTCATAATTTAAATTTTTATTTAAATTGTCTTTTAAATTTGATTTTGATTTATATTGTAATAGAAGTTTATGAATTTTTGAATCTAATTTTTTTAAATCAGAATCATTTAATTTTTCATTTTGAAGAAATTTACTTATCTCTGGTTCTAAGAAAAGTTCTGGATTTTTTATACCATATTTTTGCATAAATTTTGTTATTAACAGACCTTTTAATTTTTCTCTTTTTTGAAGATTTATTAATCTTTCTCTAGGATTTGCTTCTTGCATTTTTTGAGAATTTGTTGCTCTCATTCTTTGAGCATTTGCGCTTTTTGTTGCTCTATAAGAGTTGTAGAACATATTTTTAAGTTATATTTTTTTAAGATTTTTTTTATTATTTAATATTAATTTTTAACAAGGTATTTCTCTAATCATATATTATACTAAATGAAATAAATAAATTAATATTTTTAATTTGAATTTCATATTTTACTATTTAAAGAAGAACTATACAATGCAAAAGAAGGAGCTAAAACACCTCCTAAACCTCTTATTTGAGGAGGAATATTTCTACCAAATAAATTTTTAGAAATATTACTTCCATTTAAACATATTAATAAGTCAAATGCATTACTTAAAGAATTTGTTATTAATACTTTTTTTTTTAATTTTTTCTTTTTTTCATCTTCTTCTTTTTCATTTAGTAATTTCATATCTTTTGAATTTTTTATTATTGTTAATCCTGCAAAACAAGTCCAAAAAAATTGAGAATATTTAATTAAATTTTTTCTTTTTTCAGTTTTAAAATCAATTAATTTTAAAAATAATTGAATATTATCAAAACCAAACAACAAACAATGAGACATTAAAATAGCATTATTTAAACTTATAATACTTTGATTTGAATTAATAATATTTTTCATTAATGTTAAATCTTTTATTACTCTAAATATACTATATAAATTTCTTGAATCACAAGAAACTTCATTTACTTTTGAAAATGCAGTTTTTAATTTTTCTTTATTTGTTATTGATGCTCCAATTAAAGTTGAATTTTGAAGTATTTTTATAAAACTATCGCAAGTGTCTTTTTTAAAATAATTATATATTTTATTTACAGTAATTTGTTGTTTTCATTGATATTAAATCTATGAATCTATCTATCATATTATTCATTGTTTTTTTAGTTATTAATGTTTGTGACATTGTTTTTAATGAATAATCTTTTATCTATATATTAATATATTATATAATCGTATTTTTTATTTATTTATTTATATTTTTACTTTTTAAATACTTGAAGAATATTATCAATTAATATTATAGAAAATATATTTGTTTTAAGCTTCAAAAAATTAAAGAAGAATTTTAATTATCTGAATTAATATTTTTTTAAAGAATATTTTTATTTCAAATAAATTTAAAATTATAATTTTTCAAATTTTTAATAAAAAAAATATTAATATGAATACAAACCAAAAATATAATATTCATTCAGAACTTTATAAAAAATTTCTAATAAAAAAAGAAGATTATGATAAAATAATAATAACAAATATATTATACAATGAAAAAATACATATTGTATCTTGTTTTAAAGAAATTCTTATATATGATGATCCTGGTGAATTTCTTAAAAGGTTTTATAATTTAAATGAATGTATTTATAAAATAAAAAGTTATTGTGAATTTTATGAAAAAAATAGTAAAATTTTTCCTAATTATGTTCCTTTAATTGAGTCAAAATATATTTTTAAAAATATTAAAAAGAAACAAAAAATGTTAGATAATATTAACGAAGATAATAATAAAGAAAAAGATAATGAAAATAATATTTTGTCATATAGTAAAATTTTTACTAATTCAATAATGAATTCTATTTTATCTGAAAATAATAATAATAATATTTCAATAAATTCTCAAAATAAAAGTTTAAAAAAATTAATAAGAAATATCTCTGAATATGAAAATTCAAGAGAAAATGATTGTTCAGATTCTTTTGGAAAAAATAAATTTATTGAAAAATATAATAATATTGAATTTAATGTTGGAAAAGGAAAAACAAGTAATACAGGAACAAGACATCATTATAAAAAATTTATTAAGGATTTTCAAATAGAAAAAATACCCAAAAATAAAACAAACAAATTAAAAATAAATAATAAAAATAATACAGAATCAAAAAGTATAAAAATAAATAATTCAAATTCAAAAACCAATTTATTTAAATCAACAAATTCGAAAAAATATATTTCTAAAATAAGTATTGATCACATGATTAAAAATTTAAATATAAAAATTCCGAATAATAATAATGTAATAAAAGATAAAAGTAAGAGTAAAAGTAAAGGAAAAGAAATATTAACTGAAAGAAATATAAAACCAAAAGTAGGAATTCAAAAAGTGACAATTTCAAAAGCAAATAAGAAGAAATTAACAGTCAAAAATAATACGTCTAATCAAAAAAATAATAAAAAAGAAGCAAAATCAATGCCAAAATTATCTTCTTCTTTAAATAAAAGAACAGGAATAAATAAAGTTAATTCTTTTCATAAACAAATATTTAGTGCAGCAAATAAAAAAACTCAAAAATTAACTAACAATAATAATAATAATGTTAACACTATTAATATTAATAATATTAATTATAATATAAATAATAATAATAAATCTCTTAAATTTACAAATATAAAATTGCAAAAGCCATTAAATAATTTTAATATTGAAATTCAATTACATAATACAAATATAAACCCAAATAATTATTTATCAAAGCATATTCCTTCATTACATATTAGTTTAAATACTAACTTTAAAAATACAAGTACATTGTCAAAAAGTAAAAGTAAATCAAAATCAAATTCTAAAAGTAAAAGTAAATCACCTAATAGTACTTCAAATTCTTTAAATAAAAACTTTAGGAAACATAATACAATTAATAGTTTTAATAAGAATTTTAAATATATTAATAATAATATTAGAGCTTTAATTCATAAAGATATTATATTTAATAGTGGAGAAGGATTAAATACTGAAAGAATTAAACATAAAAGTAAAGTTAATAAAATTAAAAATAATATAGTGAAAAAAAATAACAATTCTAAAAATTTAAATAATGGTAACAATATATTTAAAAGAAACACTCATAAAAAAATTATTTCTTCAACAACTTCATCAGAATATACTAAAATTAATCCTAAAATAATAAAAGAAAATAATCAAAATTCAAATAAAATAAATAATACAAAAAATAGAATAATTAAATCTAATATTTGTTTAAATTCTAAAAATAACAATTTATTTGAAAATAAAAAAAGAGTTTATTCAGATTCTCAGAAAACTTTAAAAACAACTAATAAAAGTTCTATTTTACATAATATTAATTATGTTAATAGTAATAAAAAATCTAATATAATAAATTCAAGAGGAAATAGTTCAAATAAAAATAATAATAGTAATAATTATAGAAAGCATCCTATTAGAAAAATTAAGAGTAATGAAAAAAATAAAAATACTATTTCTCCTTTGAATAAACCTTCTTTTCCAAATAAAAGTGTTTTATCAAATATTATTAAAAAATAATATATTATTTTATTTAATTTATAAAATATTTACTTCTTAATTATATTTAAAAATAGTTAAATAAAATGGAAAATATAAAAATAATAGTAGTAGGAGAAACTGAAGTAGGAAAGACATGTATAATAAATCAATATATAAATCAAAATTTTGATTTTAATCACTTGCCGACGATAGCAATGGATAAAAGTAAAAAAGAAATAGAAATTGAAAAAACAAATTTAAACTTAGAAATATGGGATACAGCAGGACAAGAACAATATAGAGCAACAAATAAAATATTTATGAAAGGAGCTAAAATTGCATTATTGGTTTATGATATTACTAATGAAGAAAGTTTTGAACAAATAAATTATTGGCATGAAACTGTTAAAGACATGAATAAAGAAAATATTATTTTTTGTCTTGTTGGAAATAAAAATGATTTATATGAAAAAAGAGTTATTTCAGAAGAAAAAGGGAAAAAGTTTGCTCAAGAAAAAAAAATGTTATTTTTTGAAAGTAGTGCAATGGATTATGAAAGTATTGAAACAATTTTTAAAGGTGCTTGTCAGGAATATTTAAATTTAGTTAAAGAAGAAGAAAAAAAAATGAATTCTATGAAGGAAGAAGAAAGGAAAAAAATTGAAGAAGAAAGGAAGACAGAAAAAAATATTATTGTAGGTGAGGATGAGGTTGGTGGGAATGATGTTGGTGGGAATAAGGTTGGTAGAGAAAAATCTGGGTGTGTTTGTTAAAACAATCACTCAATAAAATTTGGTCATTTTTTTAAAATGAAAAGCAGACAAAAAAAATAAATATTATTAAAAAAATATTATTAAATCAAACATAACAAAATTTTTATTATTATATTTCTCTGATTAATTTTATATAATTTTATTTCTTCTTTAATTTTGTTTCCAATTCTAATTAATTTACAATAATAAACAATATTATAAGAAATATTCTGTGTTTTCTTAAATAAAAAAGAAAAGAAAAATTGTATAAGAAAAAACTTAAAAATGATTAATAATAAAAATAAAAAAAAAAGTTAATAAAAGAAATAAAAAAAAATAAAAAAATTAAGGAAAAAATGGAAAAAAGAGTTAAATTTATAATAATAGGAGATAAAACAGTAGGAAAATCATGTATAATTAACCAATTTATAGAAAAACAGTTTATAAACGAGTATATACCGACAATAGGCTCAGATAAAATAAAGAAAGAAATAGAAATAGAAGGAAAAAAATTGAATTTAGAAATATGGGATACAGTTGGACAAGAAGAATACAGAGCAGTAAATAAAATATTTATAAAAAATACACAAATTGCTTTGATAGTTTATGATATTACTAATAGAAAAAGTTTTGAAAGTTTAAATAATTGGTATAACTTAATTTTTGAAATCAATAAAGACAGAAATGTTATTGTTGGTCTTACTGCAAATAAAACTGATTTATATGAAAATCAAGTTGTTGATTCTGAAGAAGGAAAAAATTTTGCAGATGAAAAAAAAATTAGTTTTTTCGAAACTAGTGCTAAAGATTATGAAAGTATTGAAAATGTATTTATTCAATTAAGTAAAATCTATATTAATCAAATCCAAAAAATTGTGGAAGAAGATATTGAAGAAAGAAAGAGTATGGGTTTGATAAAGGAAGATAAAAAAAATAGAGATAGTATAAAAAAGAACAAAGGTTGTTGTTAAAATAAAATAATATAAGGTAAATGATAATAATCTATTAAAAGAGAAAAATTAAATATTAAATAAATAAATATTTATTTAAATTAAAAAAAATGGATAGAATTAAATTAATATTAGTAGGAGATGAATCAGTAGGAAAAACAAGTATAATTACACAATTTTCAGAACACCAGTTTACAAATGAGTATATACCGACAATAGGCTCAGATAAAATAATAAAAGAAATAGAAATAAAAGGAGAAAAATTGAAAGTAGAAATATGGGATACAGTTGGACAAGAACAATATAGAACAGTAAATAAAATATTTATAAAAAATGCACAAATTGCTTTGATAGTTTATGATATTACTAATAAAGATTCTTTTAATCATTTAAATTTTTGGTTACAAGAAATTAATGATAATAATAGTAAAAAAGTTATTTGCTGTGTTCTTTCTAATAAAACTGATTTATATGAAAATCAAGTTGTTGAATCTGAAGAAGGAAAAAATTTTGCAGCTGAAAAAAAAATGAAATTTTTTGAAACTAGTGCTAAAGACTATGAAAGTATTGAAAATGTATTTTTTGAAATTTGTGAAGATTATTTAGTTCAAAAAAAAAGAGAAGAAAAACATAAAGAAAACATAAAAAAAAAAAAAGAAGATGAAAAAGAAGGAAATGATGTTAATATTCCTGATAGAGGGGATGAATCAAAATCTAATTGTAAAATATTTTAAATAAATAATTGTAATAGCACTTTTTATCTATTAAATATATTAAAGCATTTTTATTTTTTGTTATTTTTTTTATTTTTTGTTTTAAAAAGAAATTTTGATACAAATTTTAAAAATAAAAATTATTTATATGATTAAAAAAATTATTAAATAAAAAATTAAATTTAAACTAAAAATATAAATGAATTAAGAAAAGACAATATTAGGAGATTTTTCTGAAATAAATTATGAATTAGAAATGAATAAAGAAGTATTATTAATTATTAAACAATTTTAAATTGAATATAGAAGATAATTAAGAAAATATAAATTTACTAAATTAAAATAATTCATTAAGAGAGACTAAATCAGATTCAATGATAATAGAATCACAAAATTTCCATTCACAAAATTCAATTATATATAAATCAAATAATTCTCTTAATTTAAATACAATAGATTCAACAACAATAACATCAAAAGACTCAAACATAAACTTAAACATAAAAAAATAAATCAATATTATCAAATGAAATAGATTATTTATCAAAAAATAATAATAACAATAAAATAAGTAAATATTAAAAATATTTTTTGAAAATGAAAAAGAATCAATAGAAAATGTGAAAGAATATATAGATGAAATATATATTAATTTATTGAAAGAAGAAAAAGAATTAAATAATATATATGGATATACGGAAAAACAACTAGAAAAAATGAACAAATGATAGCAATATTAATAGATTGGTTAATAGAAGTTCATTTTAGATTTCATTTAAAATATCAAACTTTATATATTACAGTTCATATAATTGATAATTTAACAAATAAAATTATTCAAAGATCTAAATTACAATTATTAGGTATTACTGCTTTATTAATTGCAAAATCAAGAAATTTGTTATCCTCCTATTCAAGTTTTTATTGATATTACTTATAAAGCTTATGAAAAAAAGATTTAATTTATATGGAATATGATGTTTTAAATATTTTAAATTTTAATATTTTATTCCCTATTCCTTTTGATTGTTATGATATTATTTCTCAAATTTATCATTTTAATTTACAACAATAAAATTTAGGAAAATATTTTTGGAATGTTCTTTAATCTATTATAGAATGATTAAATATAATTCTTCTATTTTAGCTTGTTCTTGTTGTTATTTAGACATGAAATTTTTTGGAATTAAAAATTATAATTTTTTTAGATTAAGTAATGAAATTTCTTCACAAAAAATTATTAAATAATGTGGGAAAGAAATTTATATTTTAATTAGAGGTTTAAAATTTACTGCTTTAAAAGCTACTAGAGAAAAATATTCTTTAAAGTAATTTGAAAAAGTTTCTGAATTTTGTGATAATGAAAATTAAATATTTTTTTATTTATATTATTTTATTTTTTTAAATATTATTTAATATTCAAGTTAATTTTCCTTTTTTTTTAGAATGAAGAAAATATATATTTAATAAAATCAAAAATTGCATAAATTTAATTATTCTATTGAAATAATCCAGTAAAAAATATCATTTTAAATAATGGATAAAAAATAATAAATAACAAAAAAAAATAAAATGGAAGATCAAAAAGAAGAAATAACAGAAGAAGACTTAGAAAATATTTATGACTTAAATGAGACATATACAATATTATTAGACTACAAATTAGGTTCAGGTGCTTTTGGTCAAATATATAAATGTTTAAATAAAAAAACAAAAAAATTATACGCAGCAAAAATAGAATCATATGATACAACAAATCCTCAATTACAAAAAGAAAGTAAAATAATAAATGAAATGAAAGGAACTTTCGGTTTTCCAAATTTATATGAAGTAATAAATAAAACTCAAGATATAATAATAATAATAGATTTACTTGGTCCAAATTTAGAAGATATAATGTATAATTTACCAAATAAGAAATTTTCAATTAAAACTTCATTAATGATCTTCAATCAAATATTACAAAGAATAAAAGATTTACATGAAAAAGGAATAATTCATCGAGATATTAAACCAGAAAATTTTGTTATTGGAAGAAAACCTAATGAAAGAATAATATATATGATTGATTTTGGTCTTTCAAGACATTATATAAATGAAAAAAATAAAAGTCATATTTCTTTAAAAAATGAAAGAGGTGCTTTAGGTACTTTAAGATATATTTCTATTAATTGTCATGAAGGTTTAGAAGTTTCTAGAAGAGATGATTTAGAAAGTTTATTTTATATTATTATTTATTTTTTTACTGGAACTTTACCTTGGATTGGTATTAAAGCTAAAAACAAAGAAGAAAAATATAAGAAAGTTTATCAAAAAAAAAAAGAATGTGTTCCTGATTTTATTTGCCAAGATTTACCTGAAGAATTTAAAATGTTTATTTCTTATGTTTTGGAATTGGATTTTACAGAAAAACCTAATTATAAATATTTAAATGGATTAGTTGAGAGATTATTTACTAAATTTGGGTTTTTTAAGGATGATATTAATTTTGAATGGTATAATGAAGAATTTTTAAAAAAATTATATGATACTTGTGCAAGAAATAATAATAATACTTCTGAAAATCATATTAATAATATTAATAAAGATAATAATAATAATGATAAAGATAATAATAATAAAGATAATAAAGATAATTATAATAATAATAAAGAGAAAAATATTAATAAGAATAAAAATAATAAAGTTGATAATAAAGGGAATAATAATAAAAATGAAAATTTTAAAAGGAATAAAGTAAAAAAATTTAGTACAAATGATATGAAAGTGAATACAAATAATTTTCAAACTCCTCCATTAAAATTAAAGAATAAAGAAAATTTAATTGATGATTATCAATTAAATAAAAGTAAATTTGAAGGAAGAAAATTGAATGGAAGATATAATTCAATTATTCCAATATCAAAAAATAATTTATCAAAAAGTTTAAATAATGATTTTAAAGTTGAAAAAAGAAAAATGTCTAATTATCAAGAACAAAAAAATGAAAATCCAAAAATGAAAAAACATTTAAAATAAAATATTTTATAAATTATAATTTTTATATATTTTTATATATAATACAGGCATATATTTATCAAAGATTAAAAGTAATAACATTTTATTTATTTAAATCTTAAAAAATTAATCCAAATTTTTTAGGATTTTTATAATTATTATTATTATTATTGTTATTATTATTATTATTGTTAGTGTTATTATTATTATTTTTTCTTTTGAAAAAAAAAATATTATCTTTATTATTATCATTATTTTCATCTCTTTGTTTTTTATTTAAAAAATTAATTTTTTTGACACTGTTTTTATTAAAAATAAATCCAAAACTATTATCATCATTATCTTCAATATTATCTTTTTTAATTTTTTTCATTTGAAAATTATTTGATTTATTATTTGTTAATAAAAACTTATTTTCACTTTTATCAGATTTAAAATGATAATTATTTCTATTTTTTTTTCTTAAACTTCCACTTTTTTTAAATTTAAAAGGAGAAGAAGAATGAGAATGAGTAAAAAAAGAAATCGGAGCATTCATTTTTTCAACAGCATGATTAATTATAAGAAATAAATTTTTAAAATCTTGATTAGTAATAAATTTAATTAAATCATCTTCAATATTTTTTTCAAAAAAATAATGTTTTGGATTTTCTTTTAAATTATTCATAGGAATTAATGTTAATATAGCTTTTTTAAATTCAACTCTAAATCTTTTATTTTCTGTAAGACAAAATTCATTTGATAAAAAATCTTTTTTATTATTTATTTTTTTCTCATAATATTTTTCTGTATTTTCCATCCATTCTTTAACATTAAAATCATTAAAATATTTAAAATTAAAATTTACAGTATTATTATTTTGATTAATTTCTAAGAATCTAGAAAGAAATAATAATTTATCAGAATACATTGAAATTTGGAATAACTTTTTTAAATGAAGAAAAGTAAAATCAATAATATATTGTTTATCTGTTTTTGAATTAAAATCCATATAATCAATAATAAGAGAAAAAGATTTAAATTTAATCATTTGATTATTATTATTATCATCAGTATAATTAACATAAACAAATTCTTCTGAGAAAGAATAATTTTTTTCTTTTGGTTCGACAAGAAAAAAATGTTTATTATGTATATTATTAAAAGGATGTAAATCTTTTAAAAAATTTCTTAATTTTTTAAATCCTAATAAATATCTTATTACATAAAAATCCCAAAATAAAAAATTTAATCCGTATAAATAAAATAATAATTCATAATCAATATATTGTTTAATTAAAATATTATTTTGAGGAAAATTTAAATGAATAATTGGTAAAGAAATACTTACTTTAAATGTTTTTTTTATTGTAGTCCAAAAAAAATAAAAATTATTATATTTTAAATAATTATTTTTTGATTTTTTTGAATGAATTAAAATTTGTTGTTTTTTTTTTTTGGGACTTGCAACATAAAAATATTCTACTTTTTCATTTTGTTTATTTATTATTCGTTTTTGAGGTATTTTTTTAGATAAAAAATTTTCTTCTTCATTTTCAAAATCTTTTAAAAAATTTAAAGCAATATATATTGAATTATCATCAATTGAAATTGTTTCAAAATCAACATCAAATTTAATTATTTGAGATAATAATTTTTGAAAAGAATCAAATCCTTTATAATAAAATAATGGAAGTAAAGAAAAAGGAAAATTTATTTCTTGAATTTTATTTTTTTGAGATAAATCTTCGAATTTAATTATTATTGATTTTAAAGATAAAATTAATTTTTTTTTTTCTCTATTTCCATATAATAAATTTTTTTCTAATAAAACAGTTTGATTTTCATTTTTTTCTTTTTTAAAATAATTTACTTTCTCTTTTATAGTTTTTTCATATTTTTTTTTGTTATTATGAAAAATTTCAAATTCATCATATTTTAAATTAGAATAATTATTTCCTCCAATAAAATCTTTTTGATAATCTTCAAATTCATTATTTTCTTTAATAAAATTTAAAGAATTACTTTTTTTTAAATTTAAAGGAATACAACCAAGAGTTTTTGAAAAATAACTCGTTTTATTTAAAATATTATTCCTTTCAATTTTTGAAGAAAAAACAATTGAAGGAATTAATTCATTTTTATTATTATATAAAGGACATAAAGGAGGAATTAATTTCGATTTCATTGTTAAGTTTCTTATATTTTTTAAAGGAAATGGAATTTTTTTTTTTTTTATTAATTTTGATTTTTTATTATTTAATTTTGTTTCCATTAATATTTCTGAATTACTTGGTTCTGTTAATATTTTTATTTGTTTTTCAAATAAAGAATCATCATTTTTATGAAAATAACTATAAAAATTTTCAGAACTTGAAACTACTGTTTTTGTAAATTTTAATATTGAATCTATTGTTTTTTCATCTTCATCTTTTGATTTCATTATATTATTTCAATAATATAATTAATAAAAGAGATTTTTTGAAAATAATTTTTTGAAATTTTAAATTAAAATTATTTTTATAAGTAATGGATGAGAAATTAAATAATTTAATTAAAAATCAAGATAATCATATTTTAAATGGAAATTATCAAGATTGTTTATTAACTAATTATGAAATAATACAAATATTAAATACTTTATCAAAGGAAAATCAATATGAAATCTTATCTAAAATTTTATTATCTAAAAATCAATATTTATATGTTATTATAGGAATATTTCAATATTTACTTCAAAATAAATATATTATATCAAATGATAATGAAACAAAAGTAAAATATTATAAATTACTTTTATCATCTCTTAAAAATAATAAAGAAACAAATAATGAATTCATTGAAGAAAAAAATCAATTAATATTAATATTAGAAAAGGACATTTTAAATCATATATCAGAAATAGAAAGAAAAATAAATTCAATAACAATAAATATAAATAATAACACATCTAAAATATATAATGGAGAATTAATTTTAACAACAACAGCTTCTAAAAATTCATATATGATATTAAACGATCAATCAATAATAACTCAAAATATTACTTCTCCTTTAGAAAAAAGTATTTCTTCTTTTAATTTTGAAGATAAAAAAGATAAAAATAATCAAATTAAAAAAATAAGTAATAATGATAATCAAAAAGAAAATTTATCTAAATTATATAAACCTAATAGAAAATTACCTTTTATTATTGTTAATTTTGTTGCAAATTTTAATTCAAATCAATTAATAGAAAAAATAGAAAAATTTATGAGTGATATAAACTTTATATTAATATGTCATATTAAAGAAAATCAATTTGAAAATGTAAGTGCATATGAATATAAAGAAAATAATTGTTTCAAAAATATAATTAATAATTGCTTTAAAAAAAATAAAGAAAATAACATTCAACAATTTCATATAACTATAATATTAAAAAGAGATGAAAATGATTTTTCAAGTGGAGTAAATTCTTTTGTTCATGATAAATATGAAAGAACTTTATTAATAAGAACAATTAAAGGAAATGAAAAAGAATCAAGTGAAAAAATATTTAAAATATTAAAACATTTTAGTTTATTAGTTTCTAAAATAAAAATTATTCAAAAATCAAAAAATTTCAATGATTATAATATAGAGCAATATTTAAAACAATATATAACAAGAAAAAAAGCTGAATTATATAAAGAAAAAAATTTACCTTTTAATTCAGATTATCATATTAATTTTCAAAATATGAGAAATAAAAAAAAAAATGAAAATAAATATAATGAATTAATTGAAGAAGAAAGTTTTGTAGAAAAATCAAATATTGAAGTAGGAAAAACATTAGAAGTATATAAATTATTATCAGAAAAAAATTATTCTTTAGGAAAAACAATGTCAGATTTTATAGAAAATTTTAAAAAAGATTATAGTAATATTAATAATATTTCAGAAACTATTGATACTAATGAAATTATGAAAAAAATTGTTAAAGTTACTGAAGATTGTGTTTCTACTTTTAATTCTTCTTATAATATTGGACATGAAACTAATAATTTAAATTTAAATTTTAGAGAATCAACTGAACAATTTTTATGGAATAAAATATATTTTATTTTATTTGATATTTACAAAAAAAAATTTAATGAAAAAAATAAGAAATTTCTCGAAAAACAAAAAGAAATTAAAGATAAATATAATATAGATGAAATTTTTCATCATTTAGATATAAAAAATAAATTTAGAGGATATGAAAAAATTCCTTTTAAAGTAACAATAGAATTAATAAATAAAATAGAATATGAACAAGTTCCAAAAAAAAAATTTGAAACTTTAACTCAATCTGCTTTAGAATTAAGAAATAGTATATTAGATTATACAAAAGGAAAAACTGAATTAGAATCTATGGATGATGAATTACCTTTATGTATGTATTTAGTTACTCAAATTAAAGTTTCTAATTTTTTAGCTGAGTTAAATTTAGTTCAAGATTATTTACAATATAGTTTGAGAGATAAAATGATACAAAATAAAGTTGTCACTAATTTAATTAGTTCAGCTTTATATATTATGGATTCTTGGTAATTTATATTTTTTAACTCCTTTATGTTCTTCTAGAAAATATAAAATTTCATTTTTTAAATTTTCACTTTATTTAAAAAAAAAAAATATAAAACAATGTATTTAACATTTTAAAAAAAATAAATATTTGAAAAACAATATTTAATTCTCATCTCTTACTTTCTCTTCTTTAAAAGTGATCATATCAGGTAAAGGATGAGGAATTCCAAATCCTCTTCCATGAGCAGCTTTAGGATTATATCCAATCATTATTTTAACTTTAACACCCATAATTCCTTGTCTTAATTCAATATGTCTTACAGCAACATCAACATAAGTTCTTTTAGGTTCCCCAGTATGAATTAAATACCCATCTTTAAATTTCATACTTTTAGCTCTTTGTTGTCTTAATTTTCCAGAAATAATAACTTCACATCCTTTAGCACCTTTACTAAGCATATTTCTAATAACAAACATTGCAGCACTTCTAACAGGAACACCCATTAATAATCTTCTCTTTAAATATTCTGCTTGTTCTTGTGCATTAATTCCCATATGTGTTGTTTTCTTAGCTGTTAAAGTAAATTTATGATCAGGTGTTTTATTAAAACCAAATCTTTGTTCTATTAATCCTTTCAATTGTTTTATTTTTATACCTGTTGTCTTATTTTGATCCATTAAATCATTAAATTTTGATACTAATACACGAACTTCTGTTGCTCCTTTTGTAAAGTTCACTTCTATTCCACTAAAACCAAAATCTGCTAAAGCTGTTTGAAGAAGCTCGTTCACTTCTGCTCTGAATACTCCATCTAATACAAATTTCCTCTTTGTTGACATATACTTTTTTTCCATTTCTTTTTTAAAGGATGATTACTTTAATATCTTTTTTCCAAATTATTTTTTGGTTAAATATTTATTTAAATTTTTATTTTTTGGATATTTATTTTTTTTTTTATTTTTTTTATTTAATAATTGGAAATTAATTAATTTAGAGTTATTTCACACAATTAATAAAAAGAAAATCTTTAATTAAAAAAATACAAAATAATATATAAAAAAATGTTTACACTTCGTATAATACTTCTTTTATCAGTATCATTTTTGATGTTTAAATTTTATGGTATAACAGGAGGAATTTTAGGATTAATAATATCTTTAGTAAAAATATTATATTCTTTAGGATATATGAAAAGTATAAAAATATTTAAAAGATCATTTACAAAAGGAATTGTATTTACAAAAGATTATAAAGGTTCATATAACAATCTTCAAAATGCATTTAATGAAGTAAATACTTTAAAAGCAAAATTTCATCTTGATAAAAGTTATAAAATAATATGTTTTTTTTATGATAATCATAAAGTAGAAGAAAGTAAAAAAAGAAGTTCAATAGGATTATATAAAAAGCAAAGTTCAAATGATGATAAAATAGATTTAAATTTAGAAGATTTTTGTAAAGATAAAAATAATGGATTTAAAATTACTGTTTTTGAAAATTCTGTTCCTTCACTTTATTCAAATTGGGATTTTGTTAATTTTTTTTCTATGATGATTGGAATTAAAAAGTTTTATGAAGAATTACATGATTCTTTAAAAAATAAATATTTTAGAAAAAATTATAAAATTGAAAGTGAAGAAATTAAAGTTTGTGTTGAATTATTCGAAAGTGATTCTAATATGACATTTTATGTTCCTTTAAATCAAATTGATAATTTTTTAATTCATGATGATTTTAAACAAGAAAAAAAAGAATAATTTTATATTGAAAAGGTTTACTAATATAAAAAATAAATTATTTAAATCTCTAAAAATATTTTTTTAAGAATATAACACTTTTATTTTTTGAAATGTATGATTATATATATGTTCTTTATTTTTTGTATTTAATTGACTTTTACATTTCTCACATATATAAAATTCATCACAATGTTCACATTGAAAAAAAATATTTATTAAATTTTCTTTGCAAAAATGACATTTGTAAGTTTTTTTGTTATGAATTTCTTCTTTTTTATTTTTTTCTTTTTTTACATTTTCTTCATATATAATTTTTCTTTTTTTTTCATTTTCATATATATCATCAATTTCTTTTTTTAAAATTTTTTGATTTTCATTAAATAAATCTAATGATAAATCATTTATAAATTGATTCATTTTACTTTTTAAATAATCATTTATATGATTTTTTAGATTTAAACTTTTTTTATTAAATTCTTCTTCTAATTCTTTTTTATAGTTCTCAAAATTGATAATGTTTATTTTTTCTTTTTCTTTTTCTTTTTCTTTTTGGTTAGCATTTTCTTTTAATTTATTTTCTAAATTTTTAATAATTTCTTTTAATTTTTCATTATCTTGAACACATTTTTTTATATTCATTTTTAATTCATTTATTTCTTTTTCTTTTTCTATTATTTCTTCTTTACATTCTCTTATTTTTTTTTCATTTTCTATTTCTATATTTTTTGGGTTTGATAGTTGTATTTTTTTTTCTAATTCATTAATTCTATTTTCTAATAAATTATTATTTCTGATTTTATTTTCTATTTCATTTAATTTCTTTTCTAAAATATTATTTCCTTCTATTATTTTTTTTATTTCATTATCTTTTTCCTTATTTTCTATTTTTTCTTTTAATCCTATCAATTTATTTTCTAATTCATTTATTTTTATATTTTTTTTTTCTTCATTTTCTTCTAATGTTTTAACTTTATTTTCCATCTCTTTTAATTTCTTTTCTAAAATATCATTTCCTTCTTTTAATTTTTTTATTTCATTATCTTTTTCATTATTTTCTATTTTTTTTTCCAATTCTTTGATTGTTTTTTCTAAAATATTATTTTTTTCTTTTAATCCAATAAAATCATTATTTTTTTCATTTAATTCTTTTTCGAAACCTTCAATTTTATTTGAATACTCTTGTAATTTTTCTATGATTCTATTATTTTGAATTATATTTCCATTATCTAAATCAACATCAGTATTTTTATTGGTTCTTTCTGAAATACTTTTTTCATTTTGAACATAATTATTTGATTCGTGGTTGAGTGAATCTTCTAATTTTTTTTTTTCAGCCTCAGTGGTTTCTGTATGAAATATTGTTGTGACTGTTTTATTTGTAAAAACTGTTCTTAAATCATTATCTCTTTCTATAAGATAAATTGAATTATATTGTCCTTTAAAATTTGAAAAATCTTCTTCATTAGTTATAGATATATTATCTTCACCATCCTTATATATTATTGAATTATTTTTTAAATATTCTTCATTAATTTTATTTATTCTTGACACTAATGATTTATAATTTTCTGGACATTCAAATTCAATATATTCACTTGAATTTATGTTTGGGTAAAATTTCAAAGTATTCATTTTTTTATTTTATATATTACTTTTTAAGTTTTAATTTGAAAACAATATTTGATATATAGTTAAAAAATATAAAAATATAAAATACTTTTAAAAAACAAATTTTAAATATTACGAAGATGATTATAATAATAACTTTTATAAAAAGAAAATAATACAAAACAAACAATAATAATACTAATGATATAAATTAATAAAAACAATATATATGAATTATTCAAAAATTGAGATTTTGATTTTTAAAATTCAAAATTTACTTTATATTTAACTTAAATAGTTAGTAAATAAAAATAATCTTAAAAAATAATTTTTGATAAAAAAAAAATATAAATTAAATTAATCAAAAAATGAAAAAAACAAAAACAATAAGATTAATAAATTCAGCAAATCCAACATCAAGAAATCAGAAATATTCAAATAAAACATTATTTAACAGAAGAGAAAAAGAAAGAGAATTAACATCAAATTTAAAAGATCAAAAAACAACAACTTCAAATTTTTATAATTATAAAAAATCATTACCAGAAGTAATAAATAATGTTAATAAATTAAAACAAAATAATTCAATATATTCAAAAACAACAAAAATAACAAATTCGGATTTTTCTTTTATTCCAAATACATTTTATTTAACTCAAAATCAAAATTTTTCAGATTTAATTATTAATAATAATAATGATTTTTCTTCTTTTAATTTAAGTGAATATGGAACAAAGAAAAAACCTTTTATTGGAAATATTAAATTATTAAATCACTTTGAAGAAAAAACAAAATCTTTAGAACAAGTAAAAAAAAATAAAAGAAAAATAGATAAGAAAATAAATCAATTAAATATTAAAAAATCTGGTTTAAATGATTATATAAAAAAAACAAAAGAAGTATTATTAATGAATTATACATATAATATAAAAAAAGAAAGATTTATTAGATTAAATGAAAATTATGAAAATCAAAAAAAAAATTTCGATGAAATAATTAAATCTTTAAATATTTCTCAAAAATTATTTGATGAACAATTTTATAATAAATTTGGAGATTATGTAAAACAATTATCAATAAAAAGAGAAAATGAAAAATTAATAAATTCAAATTTATTAGAAAAAGAATTAAAATTAAAAGGAGAAATATCACATATTAATTCAAAAATTCAAAAAATGACAATTGATAAAAATAATATAATAAGATGGATTTATTTTCAAATTTCAGTAAAAGAAAAAATTTTAAATATACCAATTCATTATCAATATATTATAGAAGATCAAGATGATTCTTTTAAATTAACAGATGAAAAATATAAAAGAGCAGAAACAATAAAAAATAATTTTGAAGATAAATTTCATCAAATTAATTTTTATAGAAAAAATTCAGTTAAAAGACAATCAAATAAAAATTTAGCAGCAAGAAGATTTACAAAATTTCTTCAAAAAATAGAAAATAATAATCATTCTTTTATTAATATATCTAATAATGAAATTGAAAGAATTAAATTATATAAAGATAAACCTCCTTTTAGTTCTCCAAATGAATTTATGGATGTTATAAAAAAATATGAAATGGAAAATAATAAAAATTTAAATTTATATAATGATTTAAGACTTGAATTAAGATATTTAAAAAAAGAAAAAAAAGAATTAGAAAAAGAAAAAAATAATGAAATTAATCAAGTTAATGAAGTTATTTCTAAGAAAATTAATGAATTAAATAATATTAAAGATAGATTTGAAAGATTAATTAAAGAAAAAAATAATTTGATAAAATTTATGAATGAAAATAAAAATAAATATAATAAAGAAAAAAAAAGAAAAACTATTTTTGACTTTGAAAATAATAAAATTTATCATTATAAGCCAAATTTAGAAGAAAGAATAAAAACAGTTTTTAAAACTTGTCAAGAAATTAATTTAGATAAAATTATTTCTCCTGATATTTTTAATAAAAGAAAAAATAATACTAAAGAAGAAGAATTAATTGAATTTTTATCTAAAATTGAATTAGTTTTAAGTTTTTTAATTGGAAAATTATCTGTTTATAGAAAAAATAATATTTATTATGATGAATTAAAAAAAATTCAAAATGAAATTGAAAAAGAAAATAAAATTATTAAAAATAAAAAACAAAGAGAACAAGAAATTTTAAAAATTAAAAAATTAAAAGAATTAATTGAAGAAAGAAATCAAAAAAATTATTTTATTCCTAAAAAAAAATTTAATAATTATTTTGAATTTGTTAAAAAAAAAACAAAAAAAATTTCTTTTCAAAATAATTACTTTAAAGAACCTAATTTTGAAGATTTTATGTATGATATTGGAAAAAAAAGAAGTGTAAGTCAATAAAATTTATTTATTTTTTTTTGAAATATAAATATTTTTTTTTTATATATTTAAAATCGTTTTTTAAATAAAGATAAATAGTGAAATAGATTTTTTCTTCTTTTTAAGTATATATTATTTAATTTCTTTAAATTTTATTTATTAAATAAATTAAATAATTTTCAAATTATAATTGTCTTTAATATAAAAGAACAAAAAAATAATTTGAAGAAAAATTTGTTTATCAAATATTATAAAATATTATTCTTTTAACAAAATGATTTAAAGAAGCTATGATAATTTTGAAAAATTTATTTTTTTCTTTTTCAATATCAATAATTAATTTAATTCCCAGTAATTACTTGAGATTAAAAAAGGAAAAAGTAAAATTGTAAAACATTTTATTGGTGAATGAATCTTAAATTCAAAAATAGAAATTTAAAAAATTTAATAAAGAAATTTTTCAAATAAATTAAAATTATATTTTTCACAAATATTTTTTTGAATTAGAATAAAAGTAATTGCTTTTTTTATTTTGAAAAGAAAAAATATTATTTTTTGAGTAGTTATATTAAGGTTAATATATAATTTATATATATTATTTAATCTTGAAATTTTTTATATTTATTTTTATTATAATAATAATTATGGTTAACATCAAAAAAAATCAACAAAATGAAATTACCTTTTTTTATTTAGATGAAAGTTATATATTAATTATCACTGAATATTGAAATTGAGTTAGCTAATTTTAATACATTTTTTTGTTAAAAATATGAATTATTCATTTAAAATTAAATTTCGAAAAAATAATTCCAAAAAATTTTCCTTAATTATTTAGTGCTTATTCACTTGTTGAAAAGATTTCAATGATTGAAAATTGTAAATAATCATTTATAAATGAATTATACTCAAAAAAAACCTAATATATTATATTGATTTAATAATTAGAATTAATATTAAATAAGATATTCAACATAATTTATTTATTATTTACAAGATACTTTAAACAAAAAATATTTTTTAATTATTTTATTTTTATTAAATTCTTAATTAAAAAAAAATCATTATTTATTAAAAAAATACTATTAAAAATAATTTATTTTTAATTGAAAGTTAAAGTAGTAGTATTCATCAACCCTTTTTTTCACTAATGATAAATATATAATATATGAATTATGAATAAAAAAAGAAAAAAATTAAAATGGGAGCACTAAAATATTATAGTCCATATGTTAGTCAATCAATTAAGATTAAACTTAAACTTGAAAACAAAGGAAAATTACTTGATTCAGCTAATGAAAAGTTGGAAATATTTAACTCTTATGATTTATATAAGATAAATGAAAACAAAAAAAAAAAAAAATATCATCAAAAGAAAATGTTTCAGACATTAAAGACAAAGAATACGATGGAGGTGAATATCAATTGATTTTATATATTAGAGGAAAAATAGTAAAAAATATCAGTCATTTATTTGAAAATTCTCAAAATATTATTGAAATTGATTTATCTAATTTTAATCCATATTTTATTAATGATATGAGTTGTTTATTTAAGGGTTGTACAAAATTAAAAAAAATAATTCCGAAAAATTATATTGAAACTTTGAAATCCAGCCCAAAAGTTAACAGTAGTTCAATATTTGATGAATGTGATAGCCTTGAACAATCAAAAGTTGAAAGTAGTGAACCAAATCTTATTGTTTCTCGTTACAAATCTACGGGGAATTTCAATCAATAAAATAATTTTATATAGACAAATATTAACAATTGCTTTTTTAAAATGATATTTAATTATTAATTGATTTAATTTATCTTCACCAATAGTATCTAAATATAATATTAATTTTTTTTTCTTCTTTAGTAAAAGGAGATAATTAAATATTTAAATTATTTTATTTTTTTTCTATAAATCAATTAGTGTTTGAAAAATATTATGCTTATATTTCTATTTTTTTAAAATTTTATTTGATTTTATGAAATATTTTATGAGCTTTAAAAATAATACTTTTCATTGAATTTCATTCATTTTTGAATTATATTTATTAGTCCAAATTCTTCTTATAATTTTATTTCATATTTTATGTTTTTCCAATCTATAATATTTTATTTAATCTTAATGTTTTTAAATATAAATTTTATTTTTTATACAATCAATTATTTGAAGAAACAATAAAAAAACAAAATTTTAATTTTTAAAAATAAATGTAATAAAAATAAAACTGAATTATTTACCCACAACATCCTTTTTTTTTTGGATTTTTCTTATTTTCCTTAAGAGTGAAACTTCCATCAAGAGGAGCATCATCTAATTTTTTAATAGCATCATTAGTCTTTTTTTGTTTATCTTCCTCATTATTCTCATTATTATTATTATTATTATTTCCATTCCCATCATTATTATTTTTATTATCTTTTTTAATGAATTGTTCACAAATACCTAAAAATAAACTTTCAATAGTTTCATGATCTTTAGCAGAAGTTTCAAAAAAAGAAGCTTTAATTTCTTCAGCATATTTTTTTCCTTCTTCTTCTTCAACAGCTCTTTCTTCATATAAATCATTTTTATTTCCAACAACACCAATAATTACCTTATCTTTCCATTAATATCACAAACTTGTTGATAAAATTTATTTAAACGGTCAAAACTTTCTTTATTAGTAATATCATAAACTAATAAAGCAATTTTAGCATTTCTCATAAATATTTTATTTGCAGCACTATAAGTATCTTGTCCAATAGTATCCCATATTTCTAATTTAAATTTAGTTCCATTTTTTAATGATATTTCTTTTGTCTGTTTTTCTTGTCCAATTGTTGCAATATATTCTTCTTCAAAAATATTTTGAACGTATTGATTTATTATTGCTGTTTTTCCTACTTGAGCTTCTCCTACTAATATTAATTTTATTGAACTCATTTTTTTATAGTTTATATTATAATATCAAATATTTATAATAAAAAAAAAAATAATATAAATTATCTTTTTACTCAATTTATTGTTAAAAATTTAAATCATAATTAAGAATAAATTAACAACATCCTCCTTTATCTTTTTTCTTATTATTATCTACATAATTGTCTTTTTCTAATTGCACAGTTTTATTATTATCTTCTTTATTTATTTCATTGTTTGTTGTTTTTTGCTTTTCTTTTTCTTTGTTTACATAAGCAAGAGCGATTTTCTCAAAAAAAGAATTAACACTTTCAAAATCCATAGCACTAGTTTCTCCCCAAATTCCTTTAATTGTTTTAGCATATTTTTCTCCATCTTCTTCTGAAATAACTCTTTCTTCGTATAAATCACTTTTATTTCCAACAACTCCTATAATAATATTTTCTTTATCATTATTGTCACAAATTTGATTATACCAAGAACCTAAAGAATCAAAAGATTCTTTTGAAGTAATATCATAAACTAATAATGCAATTTTAGCATTTTTCATAAATATTTTATTCACATTCCTATATATTTCTTGACCTGCTGTATCCCATATTTCTAATGTTAATGGTTGATTTTCTATTATTAAATCCTTCATCGATTTATCTCCTGCTATTGTTGGCAAATATTCTTCATCAAAGGATTGACGAATATATTGATTGATTATACTTGTTTTTCCTACTTGGGAATCTCCTACTAATATTGTTTTCAATTTATTCATTTTTTATTTTTTTGGATTTTTTTTGACAAAAAAGTTAAATTTTCTCTTATAATTTAAGAAAAAAAAAAATCTTTTGATTGAAAAAAAATAAAAAATAAACGAATAAAAAAAATAAATTCAAAAATGGAAAAAATATCTAGAAACGTAATTCAATTAGGAACAATAGGAGATTCAAAAGTAGGGAAGACAAATATGTCAACAGTTTACGTAGAAGAAAAATTTAATACAGAATATATTTCAACATTAGGTTTTAGTTGTTTATTAAAAGAAGAAAAAATAAAAATAGGTTCTGAAGAAAAAAAAATAAAAATAAAAATATGGGATACAGCAGGACAAGAAAGATTTAAATCAATTTCAATACAATATGTAAAAAATTGTTTAGGAATTTTATTTGTTTATTCAATTACTGATAAAGAAAGTTTTCAAAATTTAGATAATTGGATTAAAGATGTTAATGATAAAAAAATTTATGATAATATTCCTTTTGTTTTAATTGGAAATAAATGTGATTTAGAACAAGATAGAAAAGTTAGTAAAGAAGAAGGAGAAAAATTTGCTTTAAAATATAATATGAAATTTTTTGAAACTTCTGCTAAAGATAATATTAATATAAATGAAGCTTTTAATGCTTTAATTAATGAAATTGTTGATGTTTATAAAGATGAATTTTTCGAAGGAGAAGAAAAAGTTGATGATAAAAATAAAGATAAAAAAAATAATAAAGAAGGTGGATGTTGCAAAAAAAAAAATAAGAAAAATGATAATGAACAAAGATTAAACATTAAAAAATAAAAAATTTAAATTTAAATGTATTAGAAATATAATTTTTATGATAAATAAAAATACTATTAAATATAAAAAATTAAAAAAATAAAAAATTGTTATTAATTAAAATAAAAAAAATAAAAATAAAATATAATAAATAAGATAAATTTATAAAAAATAATGAAAAAAATATCAATAGGAACATTAGGAAATACTTTAGTAGGAAAAACAGCATTATCTCGATGTTATTCAGGAGAAGAATTTGAGCCAAATGAAATAGTAACAACAGGAATGGGAAAATTTATGAAAAATATAGAATTAAAAATAAAAGAAAAAACAATAAATTTAAATGTAATCATTCATGATACTGCAGGACAAGAAAAATATCAAGCTATTGCATTAAATTATATTAGAAAGTGTGATGGAATTTTTTTAGTTTATTCTGTTGATGATAGACGAAGTTTAATTGATGTTGAAAAATGGTTAACTAAAATTAAAGAAAGTAATCAAGAAGAAAATTATCCTATAGTTTTATTAGGAAATAAAATTGACTTATTTAAAGAAAATAATAGTGACTTTGTTACTAAAAAGGAAGGAGAAGAATTAGCTCAAAAATATAATTTTAAATTATTTGAAACTTCTGCTAAAACTAAAGAAAATGTTGAAGAAGCTTTTCAATATATGATTGATTTAATTGTTAAAAATAAAGAAAAAGAATTATTAGGTGAAAAAAAAAAAATTGTTATTGGAGCAGAAGAAGAAGACAATAAGAATGATAAAACTCAAAAGAAAAAAAAAAAAAACTGTTGTTAACAAAACTTTAAAAAAAAGAAATTTAATTTAAAAAAACATTTTAAAACATAAAATATATTTATTAAAATATAAAAGGATTATTAAAATTCAAAAAAAAATGAAAAATAAAAAAAGAATAAATATTTCAAAATTAACAGAAATATATTTAGGAAAAAAAAATTTAATGAAGAATATATATAAACAATAGGAATAAATATAAATACAAAAAAAATAAAATTGAAATGAAAGAAACAAAAATAAAATAAAATAAAAATATGAGAGAAAAAAATTATAAATTAATTGTAATATCATAGATTAAATCTGGTATAATTAATATATTAAATTAATAATAAAAAAATAACTTTTAAAAATATTGAAATTTGGTAAAATGAAATTGAAAATAAAAAATAATTTTATATTTTTAATTGTAAATAAAATGATTGATTAAATAAAGGATTGTAAGAAAATAAATGAAATATATAATATTGAATTTATCGAATGTTCTGCTAAAAATAATATAATAAAAGTTAATCAAATTTTTCAATACTTAGTTCAATTTATTTTTCAAATTTATCAAAATGAATAATATCAAATAACAAACTTATTCAATTTTTGATAATATGTAAATTAGTCAATGTTTCTTCAGTAAAAATATATTGTTTTATATATATTTTAATATTTAATATAAAATAAAATAATTTTTAAATAACAATTAATAAATAATTCCCAAAATAATTATTAAGAAAACCCAAAAAAAAATTCAGAAAAATTTAAAAAAAAATATTATCAATCTAAAGAACAATATTAACAAATAGGAACAATAGGAGATTCAAAAGTAGGGAAAACTTCAATATCAAACACATATATAAAAAAGAATTTATTGGAGAATAGGATTAAAACAGTATTTCAAGAACTAAAAATAAAAAAACGAAGAATTTCCAAAAAAGTTGAAAATATGGTTCATCAAATAAAGAACAATTTAAATCAATATCAACACAATAAATAAAAAATTATATGGGAATCTTTATTTTATATATAAAAATTAATATTTTTTTAATTTTTAAACAATAATAATCAATAATAAAAATTAAAAAAAAAATGTTAAATATAAAAAAGCAATTAATAACATTAGGAACATTAGGAGACAGTGGAGTAGGAAAGACAAATATATCAAATATTTTTTTTGACATTCCTTTTACAGAAGAAAACATATCAACAATAGGAGTGAATAATTTTGTAAAAAGAGGATTTGAAATAAAGCCAAAATTAAATCCAATAAAAATAACAATAAAATTATGGGACACAGCAGGACAAGAAAGATTTAGATCAATATCTACACAATATATTAAAAATTGTGATGGAATATTTTTAGTTTATGCTATAAATAATAGAGAAAGTTTTGATCGAATTGAAAATTGGATTAAAGAAGTTGATGAAAAAAAAAATTCTGATAATGAAGTTCCTTTAATTTTAATTGGAAATAAATGCGATATTGATGATTTACAAAATATTGATAATAAATTTTGTAGGGAAGTCACTTTTAATGAAGGAGAAAAATTAGCTCAAAGATATGGAATTAAATTTTTTGAATGTTCTGCTAAAAAAAATATTAATATTAATGAAAGCTTTAATTATTTAATTGATCAAATAGTTAATATTCATAAAGATGAATTCCCTGAATTTCCTTTTGATGAAAATAATAAAAATTTGGATGAAGAAAAAAATAATGAAGGATGTTGTAAAAAAAAAAATAAAAAAAAAAATAAAGGTTTAAGCGTTAGAAATAATTAAAAAAATATTTAGTTCATTATTTAATTAATACTTTTTTATAAGAATTAGTTCATTTAATTTACTTTTTATATTTATGTTTTTTAATACATATCTTAAAAAATATTATAATTAATTTTCATTATTATTATTTAAAACTTATTAAATTATTATTGTCATTAAATTATTTATAGTTCTACTTTTGAAAGAATAGGAATTTCATATTTTCCAGTATTAAAGAATTTTTGTCCTTTTTTAATTCGATAATTTTTAATAGGAAGAGGTAAACCTAATTGTTTAAATAAAGTAAATTTATTAATTTTATGTTCAATCAATATTTCTTTCTTCTTATCAACTTTATCATTTTTAATTAAAGGCATAACTTCATTTTCATTATCATTTAAAGTATTATTAGTTTTTATAAAACTATTTTTAATGGTACTATTATTAATAATACTATTATTATTTGTAGTTGAAGTTAAAAAGAATCTTTGAGTTAAAGAATTTGTATTTAAATTACTATAATTTTTCTTATTATTTCTAATTTTTGATTTCACTTTATTAAAATCTAATTTTAATGAAATTGGTCTTTTTGAAGATTTTATTTTTGGTTTATTACTATTTTTATCAATTTTAAAAAGAAAAGATTTATCATTTAAATTATTAGATAAATTTAATTTTGTATTTAAATTAACAATTGAACTTTTTATTCTTGCACTTGAAGGTCTTTTCATTTCTAAATTAAATTCTTTTTTCTTATCATTAATGTTCTTTTCTTTAAGATGATTAGATCTAAAATATTGTTTTTTTCTTTCTTCAAATTTCTCAATGACTAGTTTATGTTGTACATATAAATCTTGAATAGATTCTTTAAAAGTTAAATATTTTTTACTAATATAATCAACATTCATTTTTAGAAAAACCGTAAAATCTTTTTTAACAATAAGACAATAATCATATTTTCCTTTTCTTTGACTAGCTTCTAATCCAGAAATTCCTCCTTGACAAAAATCAATAATATTTTTTAAATCACTTTTCCTATTTAAATAATCTTCTTTATTTTTAGGTTTATAAGGTAATTCAACTAAAGAAGCTTCACCTCTATATAATAAATATATAATTTTAGCATCATCAAAAGGAGTATAAACTATATCTCCAGAGTCAAAAAATTCAGGAGTAATTTTTGTTAATAAATGTCTAAATTTTAAATCTTTTTTTAAAAAGGGAAATTTACTTAAAATAAAATGAACTTTTTTAATATCAGCAGCTGAAAATTTTGGATATAAAATTTTATCAAAATATTTTTTTTCTAAATAAAATAAATTTGTATCTTCTAAACAATAAACTGAACTTGTTCTTGGAATATTATATACACATCCCCATTCTCCAAAACACATTCCTTGATTTAATATTACTCTTTCTTCTTCAAAATCTAAGATAAATTGTCTTAATGATATTATATTTTTATCTATATCTTTTGGAACTTGATTTTCCTTTATTGCTTTTATTATTTTTTTCTCTTTCTTTTTCTGTTTGTCATTTTCTTCTCTTATTCTTTTCATCACCGATATCTTTGTTATACTTTTCCTTTTTGTTGTATAATATTTTTCATCTATTAAATCATCTATTTGTTCTTCTGTTAATTTTGATAAAAATTTTTCTCGTAATTTATCTAATTTTTCTCTTCTTTTTAATTCTTTTTCATCAATTTTATATGATTTTTTTTTTTGAAAAAGAGATAGATCATATTTAGGTCTCATATTAACTGTACTTCCTCTTCCAGGTCTTCTCATTTTTTTTTTCTTTTCTTTTCTTTTATAATTAATAATATTTTTATAAACAATATCATTATCATTATCAATATTATCATCAATATTATTATTAATAGTTTTTGAATTAGAATTATCTTCATTTTCACTTTCTTCTTCTAAATCACTCATGAAATATTCATAATCAATATTATTAATATTTCTTATTTCTTCATCATTAAAATTTCCTCGAATAGTATCCATATAAAATTTTTTATATTTATCATTAGGACAAATATCTCTAACAACAACTTTACCAGTAATAATACCATATAAAGCATTACTTTTATCATATTTTCTCATAACATAACTTCCTTCTCGAAAAAAATTATGTTTTAAATAACAAGAAGAATATCTTATATCTTGAGTTGATATTCCTTGAAAAGTCATATATCTAATAAATCCTTTAAATTTTAATAATGATAAATATATTAATTTAACATTTCTTTCTTCATTTTTATTATTCTTTTCTTTTTTATTTAATAATGAATTTCTTCTAATATTTTGTCTTTGAATAAATGCTTGATTATGACCTATAATTTCTTTTGATGTTTCTTCTATTAATATTTGAGTTAATGGCCTTTCATCAAACATTATTCCTCGAGTATATTTTGAGTCTTCTATTGTTTGATATATTTCTATTACGTAATTTGCTAAAATTTTTGCAAATCTACTTTTTTTCCAATTCATCTTTTTTTTTTTAGGGTTTTTCATTTTTTTTTTAATTTTTTTTTATTTTAAAAAACAAATTTCATATACAATAATATTAGATTTTATTTTAATTTTGAATTTTTTTGAATGTATAAATATTTTTTTATTTATTGTAGTTTTTTTCCTTATTTTATTATTATATAAGCAAACTTTTTATTTTCAGTTAAATTGATTTTTTTAAGAAATTTTATTTATTTTTATTTAACTAAATAAAAATGAAATATAATTTTCTGATTTTTACTTTTATATTTATTAATATTGATATAATTAAATGTATTTTGAAATTATCTTTTAAAAAAGAAAAACCAAATGAAATAAACGAAAATAATTTTTTTGATTATATAACAGAAAATATTTATATATCAAATATAAAAGTAGGAAGTCCTTATCAGGAAATTCCAATTCAAATAAAATTTTCAACAAATGAATTTATGATAATTCCAAAAGAAAAAAAAGGATATTTTCAATTAAACAATTCTAAAACATTACATCAATTAGAAAAAGATTTTGAACAAGATTTTAATAGTCAATTTTTTAATAAAGGAATTTTATGTTGGGATAATATGTTATTTGAAAATAATATTAAAATAACAAATTTAACTTTTATTTTAGGAACAAATATATTAAAAGAATTAAAAGGAGGAGTTTTAGGTTTAAGAAAAAAAACATTAAATAATTTATCAGACACAGTTAGTTTTATATATTTAATTAAAAAAAGAAATTTAATAAATTCATATTCTTTTCATTTTATATTTAATAAAGAAAATAATGGTGAAATTATTATTGGAAATTATCCTCATGAATATAATAATGAAATATTTGATAAAGAAAATTTAAAAAATATTAATGTTAAAAAGAATAATGATTTTATTAATTGGAATGTTAAATTTACTAATATTAAATTTGGGAATAAAGATTTAAATTATGATTTAAATATTCAATTTAATGTAGATTTAGGAGGAATTATTGCAAGTGAAAATATTTTTGATTTTTTTATTAATAATTTTTTCAATGAATTAATTCTAAAAAATTTATGTAAAATTTTTTACTCAAGTAATAAATGGTATAAAGGATTTTATTGTGATAATAATATTAATATAGAAAATTTTTCTAATTTATATTTTTATCATAAAGAATTAAATTATACTTTTAATTTAAATTATAATGATTTATTTATTAAAGAAAAAGATAAATTATTTTTTCTTATTATTTTTAAACATGATTCAACTGATTTTTTTTGGGAATTTGGAGAAGTTTTTTTTAAAAAATATCAAATTATTTTTGATGAAGAAAAAGGAATTATTGGATTTTATAATTTAAAAAAAATAAAAGCTTTTAATTATTCTCTCTTATTTATTTTTTTATTAATTATTTTGGTAATATTATTAATTAGTGTTATAATTAGAATGATTATTATTAAACCAAGAAAATTAAGAGCAAATGAATTAGAAGATAATTATGATTATATTCAAAAAATTAATTAAAATAAAAATCAATAATTTTAATTCCCAAAAAAATATAATTATTTATTATTATAAATTATTCTTTAAATTATTTTTCCATATTGAAAATAACTTTTAGTAATTAAATTTAATAATATTAAAAAAATTATAAAAGCTAACATAAAATTTAAAAGATTTTAAAACCATTCAGTTTTTTTTTTTTTAGAATCAATTTCATCATCATCATCTTGATAATCATCATTATATCCCATTTCTTCATTTAAATTTTTAATTTCATTATTTAATTTAATATTTTTTTCTTTTAAAATTAAATTATTATTTCTAAGTTCAGATTCTTCTTTTTTTAAATTACAAACTTCATCTTTTAATAAATCAATTTCATTATTGTAATTATCTGAATTATTTGTATTTAAATTTTTATTTCTATAAAGTTTACTCAAATCCCTAAAATCTATTTCTGTGTTTTCATTTCTTTCTTTATTTTCTCTATTTAATTTTTCAAAAGTTCTAACAAGATCATCTTTTTTTCTTTTTAAATTTATATTTTCTGTTTTTAAATTCCAATTTTCTTTTCTTAAATTACAATTTTCATCATTAACTTTATTAAATTCACTTTTAAATTTTGAAAAATCTTTAAATAAATCTTCAAATCTCATTTTATAATCATATTTATTTATATCTTCAACCAAAGGAACTTTTTTTTCTTCTTTTGTTTCTTCATCAATATTATTAATATTAATTATATTAGAATTATTATTTTCAGTTTTTTTATTAATAGTTTTTTTAGTTGGAACAATGGTTTTAGTTTTTAAATCTCTAAAAGATTTTATTTTAATTAATTCTTCAATAATATTTGATATAATTTTATTACTTTTTAAATTTACTTCTTTACAATTTGAAGGACATGTTTTATTCTTTTCTAAATATTTTTTAATACATTCTTCACAAAATACTTTATGACAAGATTCACATTCTCTAATATTATTATATTCATTATTACATATTGGACAAAGAATATATTTATCAAGATTATTATTATTTTCATTCATTTTTTCTTCATTAATATGAATCAAATTATTTAAAATTTCCTTTTTTTCTTCTTTTTCATTTTCATTTTCTTTCATCAATTTTGTATTAATTTCTTCCATTTGAATTTATGTTATTTAATTTATAAAAAATATTATATAATAAGAATTCATTAGTTACTTCATTTATATTTTTCATTCCTGAAGAAAAATTAATTATTTTACAAAAATTGTATTAATAAATCGATAAATAAATAAATGTCTTCATTATCAAGATTTTCAGATTTCTTTTATCAAGAAGAAGATATAGGAGGAACAATAAAAATGTCTAAACAACGTCATCTTTGGGAATTTAAAATAGATGGAAATTATCATAATGTTGAAATTCTTCATTCTAGAACTTCAATGAAAAAAATTTTAAAAGTTGATGGTGAAATTTACTTTGAAGAAAATTCATATAAAAATACCTGTGATATTAAATTTAAGCTTTTTAAAATTCCTTTTCAAATTGTTCAAACAAAATCAAATAAATTTGAATTAAGAATTGAAAATAAAAATTTTGATATTTTAATGATTGAAGAAAGAAATAAATTTAAAGAAGAAGAAAATAATATTCAAAAAAATAACAATGATTTAAATTTTAAAAATGTGAAAATAAATGGGTTTGAAAAAGTTCCTTCATTTCTAAGAACAAGATCTTCTTCTTATTCTAAAACTGAAAGTAATAATAATGTCGTTAAAAAACATTCTTGTCAGAATTTATCTACTGCTCTTAATAAAAATAAAGAATTTGCTGATGTTTTTAATAATAATAACAATGTTTTAGATAAAATTCAAAATAATAATAATGAAAATAAAAATCATTATATTAAACCAAAATTAAATATAAATATTCAAAATAATAATTTTTTGAGAAGTAGTGTTAATACTGTTAATAAAACTCCTCTTCAAAATTATAATATGCATTTTTTTAATTATGATTCTCCTATAAGAAATAAAAATTTAAATTCTTTTAATTTTATTCATACTTTTGCAAATAATCAAGATTTTACTATTAATATGATAAATAATTATGATAATACTAACATAAATTCAAATCAAATGAATAATGTAAATCAACAAATGAACCTGTCACAAAATAATAATAATGTTAAAAGTAGAAATTCATTAAGCAAAAGTCAAATTTTTAGTCATAATTTTAATTTAAATCAAAATACAAATATCACGGATCAAAATTATAATAATAATAATATGAATCAAAATTTTAATAACAATAATAATTTAGATATAAATCAAGTATTTAATAATAATAATTCAAATATAAATCAAGTATTTAATAACAATAATAATTCAAATATGAATCAAACATTTAATAATAATAATAATTATAATATAAATCAAGTATTTAATAATAATAATAATTCAAATATGAATCAAATATTTAATAATAATAATAATTATAATATAAATCAAGTATTTAATAATAATAACAACAATTATAATATAAATCCAAATTTTCAAAATAACTCTTTAAGTAATTCCCAAATGATGGTCAATAATAATATTAATATAAATTCAAATAATTCTTTTAATAATTCTCAAGTAATAAATAATAATAATTTTAATATGAACAATAATCCAAATAATTCTTTAAATAATCTTCAAATAAATAATAATAATTTGAATATGAATCAAAATCCTTCACCAAATTATAATCAAAATATTTCTAATGCTTTTCCAAATAATAATAACATAAACAATTCTTTTAATAATTCTCAAATTTCAAATATGACAAATTCTCCTTTAGTAAATTATAATAATATAAATAATAATATAAATAATAATATAAATGGTAATTTACAACAATTAAATAATAATAATAACCAAATAAATAGCATTAATAATGATTTAAATAATAATAAAAGTTTATCTCAATCAGTAAATTTTAATGTGAATCCTTTACAAAATAGTTTCCAATTATTAAATAATAGTCGAAATGTAAATCAAGATGATAAAATATATAGTAATAATAATTTATCAGCGAGAAATTTAAATAATCCTGAAATATATAATGTAAATCAAATGAATGGGATAAATAATAATATTAATCTATCAATGAATCCAAATTTAAATTCAAATATAAATAATTTTCCTCAAAATAATAATCAAATGATTAACAATCAAAACATTCAAAATCAACAAGTTTATAATTATCAACAATCATATAATAATAATAATTTTCCTTGAGAAAATTAATGAAAAAATCATTTAAACCATACTAACTTTTATTTTTAAAAAGAAAAATAAATATTAAAAGGTAAATTTTTAATATTATAATTTTTATAAATTTATTTTTAAATTTTTTTAAAAAAAGAAAAAAAAAAAATTAATTAAAAAATGAATGGAAAAAATTTATACGATGAAGGAGAAATAAATGAAGAAATAGAAGATGATGAAATAATTGATAATGATGATGGATTTGAGGATTCATTAGTTATAATATCAGAAAGAAAAAAAGAAGATAATATAATAAAAGAAAATAATAAAAAAGAAAATAAAAATGAAAATACTTTACAACGAATTCAAAATGAAGTAAAAAATATAGTTGCTTCTACATCAATAAATGATACAATAAAAAAAAATGAAAATAACTTAAATAATAATAATAATATTTTAAATAATGAAAATTATTCAAAAGAAGAATTAATAAATATATTAATGAATAATCCAATAGAAAAGGAAGAAAAAAATGAAAAAAAAAAAGAAATAAATTTAAATAAAAAAATAAAAGAAATAGAAAAAGAAGAAGAAGAAGAAAGAGAGGATTTTATTTCTGAAGAATATGAATCTTTATTAAATTGGTCAAAAAAAAATTTATTAAATATGACAGACAAAATAAAATTGACAGAATATAATGAAGAAAAACAATATATAGCGACAAAATCAATATCAAAAGGAGAAATAATTTTTGATATTCCTCAAAATATAACTCTTAATATAAAAACATTTTATTCATATTTTCCTTCAAAAAAATTAGAAAAAAAATATGATAAGTATTTAAGACTTGGAAAAAAATCAAATAAAATGCTAAATGATATATCTTATATA